>ERZ887830.1163-NODE-1163-length-15305-cov-7.449443_pt1 | contig 15305 bp, 15 predicted proteins | sample MGYA00521101_ERZ887830 | MGnify/ENA primary metagenome ERZ887830 (study PRJEB32303, sample SAMEA104408592) | aquatic metagenome | biome: Marine water; feature: Pelagic; material: water | place: Baltic Sea | collected 2014-06-05T16:38:00 | depth 1,762 m ... | reverse complement strand
CTGTGGCTAAGAAGCCTGTGGCTAAGAAGCCTGTAACTAAAAAGCCTGTGGCTAAGAAGCCTGTGGCTAAGAAGCCTGTAACTAAAAAGCCTGTGGCTAAAAAGGTTGTGGCTAAGAAAAAACCATCTGCATACAAACCAAAGAAAAAAGAAAAATATATGAGTGCTGCTATGAAAAAGCACTTTAGAGAAATCCTAGTTAATTGGCGGGAAGACCTTAGAGATGAAATGCAAAAAACTTTTGAGCATTTAAAGGATAAGGGAGAGAAACCTGCTGATGATTTAGATAGAGCCTCACAAGAAGAAGAGTTTGCATTTGAATTAAGAACTAGAGATAGAGAAAGAAAACTGATCAACAAAATCGCTTCGTCTATTGAGCTATTAAAACAAGATGATTATGGCTATTGTGAGTCTTGTGGCGTCAATATAGGTATTAAAAGATTAGAAGCTAGGCCAACTGCAACTCATTGCATAGACTGTAAAACTCTTGATGAAATCAAAGAGAAGCAACATAGTGGTTAATTCTTACTGTTTTTAATGAAAAAAGAAGAATTAATAGAATTGATACAAAATATTCATACTGAAGATAAGGCTGGTGATATTATCGGGGTCTTTCATGATAGATATGGCGGAGTCATAACTACAGATAGCATAAGAGTTGACATGGACGGTGGGAGAATTATCTTTGCTCAACAAGGAACCGAATATTACAAAACAAACAAAAAAAATTGGGAAACAGAATTAAAATTCATAAAAAAATAAAATCTTTGAATAAATTAATCTCATACAATTGTTAGACTCTAGTAAATTTAGCGTTTTTGCTATTTCAATAATCCAAACCCTTCAAGATAATGATTTTGAAGCTTATCTAGTAGGTGGCTGTATACGTGATGCTTTAAATGGAATTTCTCCTAAAGACTTTGATATAGCAACCAATGCTACTCCTGAAGAAGTAAGAAAGATATTTAAGGCTTCAAGAATTATTGGAAAGCGATTTAGACTTGTTCACGTATTTAGTAGATCGGAGCTAATAGAAGTTGCAACATTTAGAGCTGGAAAACAAAATTCAGATACTCTTGTTAAGGACGATAGTGGGAAGATTCTTAGAGACAATACCTGGGGAACTATTCAGCAAGATTGTCACAGAAGAGATTTCACAGTAAATGCTCTTTACTACTGTCCTATAAAAGATGAGATTCAAGATTTTCATGCTGGTTTAAAACATATTAATAAAAAGATATTAGTTTCTATTGGTGATCCTCAAGGGAGATTTGAGGAAGATCCTGTAAGAGCATTAAGAGCAGTAAGATTTAGTACTAAGTTAGACTTCAAAATTGATAATCGAGTAAAAGATGCAATTTATGATAAAAGCCACTTGTTATCTGGAGTCTCTAATGCAAGACTTTTTGATGAATTCTGTAAAATATTTTTACATGGTCATGCAGAAAAAAACTTTAAAAAACTAGACTCATTTGGGATAGCTAAATATTTAATTTCAACAGACCCAAACTTCTCAGAATTTACAATGAATGTGATGTTAGAGGCATTGATTAATACAGATAGAAGAATAGCTAATAATCAATCTATTACCCCAGGATTTTTGATGGCTGCTTTGCTATGGCCCTCTCTCATTAAAAAATGTTCAAAAAATAAAGAAATAAATATTAGAAAATTTTTTAGGTCAATGGACGAAGTTCTGCGTGATCAACATCAGCTAACGGCAATACCAAGAAAATTTCAAACCTATATTAAAGATATTTGGGTTTTACAATTAAAACTTGAAAGCCGTATTGGTAATTACCCGCATAAGCTCGTTAAGCATCCTAGATTTAGAGCGGCATATGACTTTTTATTAATAAGAGAGGCGGCGGCCAAAGAAGATTTAGGTCTCGGAGATTGGTGGACTAAGTTTCAAAAACAGAATGAGGACGAAAGAGATTCAGTAATCAATAAATTAAGAGTTGAAAGAGAAAATGAATCTGACAAAAAATTTGGTTTCTGGAGTGAGTTAATATAATCTTAATAAAAAAATATTGTTTTATTAATGAAACTTGCTATTAAGGAAAACCCGCTTCCAAAGTACATCGCAATCGAAGGCCCAATAGGTGTCGGTAAAACAACACTTGCAAATAAACTAGCTACTAATTTTAATTATGATGCTTTTTTAGAACGTCCTTCAGAAAACCCTTTTTTAAAGAATTTTTATAAAAATCCAAGTCAGTCTGCCTTGGCAACACAATTATTTTTCTTATTTCAAAGAATGCAGCAGATTGAAGAGCTTAAACAAAGAAGTCTATTTGAAACAGTTAGAGTGGCAGATTTTTTAATTCAAAAAGATCGACTCTTTGCAGAAGTAACTTTGTCTAATGAAGAAATGGATTTATATGACAAAATTTATGAACATTTGACTATTGACGCCCCTACTCCTGACTTAGTAATCTACTTACAAGCTCCTGTTGATGTTTTGATGGACAGAATAGGTAAAAGAGGTAATCCTAATGAGCAGTTTTTGACTCTAGATTATTTAGAAAGACTAAATGATGCTTATAAAAGTTTCTTCCTTTACTACGAATCATCTCCACTATTAATTGTAAATGCGGCTGATATAAATCTTGAATCAAATGATGATGATTTTGATATGTTAGTAGGTCAAATAATGTCAGATCCTAAAGGTAAGAAATTCATCAATCCGCAACCTTCAATTATTTAATAAGCTTGCATCTACTTTTTAGATAAAAAAATTATCATGAAAGATAAAATTTATAATCCTCAAAAGAATATTACAAATCCATATATTAAAGATTTTGATGAATATAAATCAATGTATGCAGATTCTATTAATGATCCTAAAAAATTTTTTGGTGCAATGGCAAGAGAAAATTTAGATTGGATTGAGCCCTTTACTCAGATAACTAATGGTAATTTTGCAGATGCAACATGGTTTGAAGATGGAAAGCTAAATATATCTGCAAATTGTATTGATAGGCATTTAGAAAAAAATGCGAATAAAACTGCTTTGATATGGGAAGGAGATAATCCCAGTGAAACTACTTCTGTGTCCTACCAAGAACTCCATGATGAAGTATGCAGACTATCAAATGCATTAAAAGAACTAGGCATAACTAAAGGCTCAAGAGTATGTATTTATATGCCTATGATACTTGAAGCCTCATATGCAATGCTTGCTTGTGCTCGAATAGGAGCAATTCATTCTGTTGTTTTTGGTGGTTTTTCTCCAGAAGCTTTAAAAGATAGAATTTTAGATGCAGATTGTTCTTTAGTTATTACTGCCGATGAAGGTTATAGAGGAGGGAAAATAGTTCCTCTTAAAAAAAATGTAGATATAGCTCTTAAAAAATGTCCTGGTGTAAAAACAAATCTAGTTATTAAGAGAACAGGTGGTGATATTGATTGGAATGATAAAGTTGATACTTGGTATCACAACATCGTAAACAAGCAAATTGCAGAATGTGCTCCAGAGTCTATGAATGCAGAAGATCCATTATTTATTTTGTATACATCAGGCTCTACAGGAAAGCCTAAAGGAGTAATGCATACAACTGCTGGATATATTTTAGGTGCTCATATATCTTTTAAATACCTCTTTGGTTACAACCCAGATGATAATTATTGGTGTACAGCAGATGTTGGTTGGATTACTGGTCATACTTATATTGTGTATGGTCCTCTTTCAAATGGAGCTACAAGCTTAATGTTTGAGGGTGTGCCAACCTATCCAGATGCTTCAAGATGTTGGGAGGTATGTGACAAGCATAAAATTAATATCTTTTATACTGCTCCTACTGCTATAAGAGCATTAATGGCACAAGGTGATGAGCCAGTTCTTAAAACAAATAGAACATCATTAAGAATACTTGGAACAGTTGGAGAGCCAATTAATCCAGAGGCCTGGGAGTGGTACTACTCAGTAGTCGGAAATAGTAAATGTCACATTGTTGATACCTGGTGGCAAACAGAAACCGGCTCTGTTCTTATTTCTCCAATTGCTGGAGTAACTCCAGTAAAACCTGGTTCAGCAACTTTTCCCTTTTTTGGAGTAAAGCCTGAACTAATTGATCCTGATGGAGAAATACTTAATGGTGAGAGCTCAGGAAATCTTGTAATAACTCAATCATGGCCTAGTCAGATCAGAAGTATTTATGGCGATCATCAAAGAATGCTTGATACATATTTCTCACAATATAACGGAATCTATTTTACTGGTGATGGCGCTAAAAGAGACTCAGAAGGATATCTATGGATAACTGGAAGAGTCGATGATGTTCTCAATGTATCTGGACATAGGCTTGGAACTGCAGAAATTGAAAGTGCCTTAGTTCTCCATCCAAAGGTTGCAGAAGCTGCAGTGGTTGGATTTGATCATCCTATTAAAGGTCAAGGTATATATGCCTATGTGACCTTAATGTCAGGTGAAGCTTATGAAAATGAATTAAAAAATACATTAAGATCATTTGTTTCAAATGAAATTAGTCCTATTGCCAAGCCAGATCTAATTCATTGGGCTCCAGGACTCCCGAAGACAAGATCAGGTAAAATTATGCGAAGAATATTAAGAAAAATTGCTGAGGGTGAATTTGATAGTCTTGGTGATACCTCAACATTAGCAGATCCAGGTGTTGTAGAAGATTTAATTAAGTCAAAAGAATGATGCAAAATAGAATTATATTTTTAGTGCTAATTGCCACCTCTGGTTGCGCATCAAATAGTCCCTATTCTCCATTAGATTCTGATATATCAATAATGAATAAGGCATATGATGCAAGATCCACAAGGTGTGTTCAAGAAACTCTTGGTGCTAATAAGCCACGTATTAGAGGAGATGAGATGAGCCCGATTGTCGAGCATTATGACTATTTTGATTGCTTAGACTCAGAAAATTATGACAATGCGGTTGAAGAAATAAACACTAGCAAGAAAATTCGCATTATTGATAATAAAGAATTGGTTGAAACTGTTGAACTGGATCTAGTTGATGAATCAAAAAAACTTAATTGTGAATTAAATTTAACTGGTGTTAGTCCTAAAAATGAACCTAATTCTAAGTATTACAATTGCGCTCAAGAAATTAAAAAATAATTAACTACCTATTCTCCATAGAGTGTTCTCTATTTTCGTTACTAAATTATTCTCTTCTAGCCTAATTAAATGAGCCTCTAAGCTCCAAAGCGCAATTGGATGCAGATGCGGATCAACATCATCATAAACATCCAGAAGAAGGTCTTCTATTGTGGTCTCTTTTAGTTTTTGCATTGATTTTAAGACTTTTTCTTCTCTTGTTAATCTGTGATTAAAAATCCAGTCAGTCACTAATTTTGGATCATGAAGGTAGTCACCATGTCCAGGTGCTAGCAATTTAATATCAAAATTATCAAGTTTTTTAAGTGACTCCAGATATTCAGTCATATTTCCATCAGGTGGGGCTATTACAACAGTTGAGCCATTCATAATATGGTCTCCGGTTAGTAAACATTCTTCTTCTTGAATTAAAAAGCAAAAGTGATTAGAGGCATGACCTGGTGTATGGATAACTTCAATTGTGTATTCGCTGGTATTTATAATATCTTTATCATGAAGAATTTGATCAGGCTTAAATGTTTCATCTTGTATAGACATATCAAACTTGGCAAAAGACCCTATAACTGGAACATTTAAAATTTCTGCTAAGGGTTTTGCGCCTGGTGAATGATCTTTATGAGTATGGGTAACAATAATTCGTTTAATATTATTATTACCAGCTTCAATAATCTTATCTAGATGACTTTGAATATATGGGCCTGGATCCACAACCGTAATATCCTCCTTACCTACTAGGTAAGTATTAGTCCCTCCTCCAGTAAAAACTCCTCCATTTGGTGCTGTTATTTTTTTTATTAGGCTACTCATTAGTTATCATCATACCCCGCATCTCCAGGCAGGAGGCCTACCCAGTTACCGTCTTTTTTAAAAAATTTTGGTAAAATCGGCGGAATATCTTTGTTTGTAAGTTTTTGTTGATGATCTAATAAGTCTTGAATGGTTCGAAAGCCAACGCATTGCTCAAGATTTTTAATTGTTGGCATAATCATATTCATTTCACCTGCATAAGCTTTTTTGATAGCTTCATCTACAGAGACCCAGAGACTATTCACTAATTCATTTCCATCATGAATACCTGTCTGATTTTCAGGCAAGCATGCAATAAAAAATCTTGTATCAAATCTTTTAACTTCAATATCTGGAGTTATCCAGTGAGAAAAAGGCGCTATGTTTTCTGTTAACAGCTCTAATCCTTCTTGAATACAAATATCATAAAAACTTATTGTGTTGTCTAGCAGATCTTGTCTATATTTTTGATACTTCTCTTTTTCTAAACCATTAAGATTTAATTTAGAGCCATCTTTTTTTTCTGCTAATAGTATTCCTACTTCTTCAAAACACTCTCTGACACAAGCTACCCAGTAACCCAATCCATTGTTTTCAATCCCCAATAATGATGAGGCTTCTTTATCTGAGATACTCCTACATAATGATTGTGCTCTGGAGTCATTGTCACTTTGGTCTATCTTGCCCCCTGGAAAAACAAATAAATTGCCAAATGGAGGTCTATTTGATCTTTTAACCATGAATACCTCAATGCCATTCTCTCCATCTCTTATAATTAAAACAGTTGCTGCAGGAGTTATTATTTGAGTATTCATTTAGTTAATTATTTATATTTTATAGCTTAGAATACGTCCAATGAAAGTTACTGACAATCTACAAAATGATATTTCTCATGCGCCCGATTGGTTTCATGATTCCATTGCACACAAATCTGAATACAAAACCATCATTTCCGAAGATCATAAAGTTGCCTATAAAACTTGGGGCAATAAAGATCATAACAATGTAATTTTTTTAGTACATGGAACTGGTGCGCATATGAAATGGTGGGATCCTATTGCTCCACAGTTTTCAGATACAGCATATGTTGTTGCGATAGATCTTCCTGGAATGGGTGATTCTGCCCATAGAGAAGACTATAGCTTTGAATGTTTTTCTAAAGCAATGATTGATATATTAGATTATGAACAGCTGATTGATAATGAAAAAAATATTATTCTAGTGGGTCATTCTCTTGGAGGTCATGTGGCTGGCTTTGTTGCAACCGAGCATCCAAATATCGTTGATTATCTAGTAATGATTGATACTCCTATAAGGCCACCAGATTATGACTATGCGAAGCACAGAAGTACTGGCCCTTTAAGAATGATTAAATATTATGAAGATAAGATTTCTATTGTTAATAGATTCAGGTTAATGCCGGCTCAGGAATGTGAAAATGATTGGTATTTAAGATATATAGGTGAGCATTCAATCTATGAGACAGAGGAAGGCTGGAGATGGAAGTTTGATGATACTTTATTTTGGAAACTAGGCCGTCTCTCAGAATATAAATTTAATATTCAGTGTAAAGCTTTATATATTTATGGCGGCAATAGCATGCTCCTTGGTTCAAAAATTTTAAATTTTATGGAAAAAGAGTTTGATGAAGTGATGGACTTCGTAGAAGTTCCTGGAGCGGCTCACCATGTTCCCTTAGACAAGCCTCTTGAGATAGTTGCTATAATTAAATCAACTATGTCTATGTGGGGAAGTTGAGGAATGAATGAAATATTAGCAATTATTTTTTTATGTTTTGGTTTATTAATTTTATTTAGAAAAATAATGCTATCAGTCATGCAGCCTATATTAGATTCATCTAATCTAAGAGCATTGGGCTTCATAGCTATAATAATAGGCTTATTATTTCTCTATATAGTTGATTTTTCTTGGTCAGATAGAATTTGGAAAAATACCCTTTTTGTCCTTGGAATAGCCTCAATATTAAGAGGTTTTATAGTTATTTTTTTTGAGAATATAGTTTATAAATTTGCTGATATTTTCTTTAACAATTATTACAAATTTAGTATCCCGCTGAGTTTACTTTTTTTTAGTTTAGCCTTACTCATGGTTTCTCGAGATTATATAGGGCCAATAAAAAATATAGATGAATGCCAGTCAGATGAATCAATATCTTTATATTGTGGATTTAAAAATCCAGAAGATATGGCCCTGCTTCCAGATAATAAATTTTTTATCATGTCGGAATTTGGGGGTATAAGACCTTATGAAGAAAAAGATGGTGAAGGATCTTTTGCACTTCTCAGAATAAGTGATGGAACAAGAATATTACCTAAGATTAAATTTGCAGAGAATATTTGGGGAGATGCAAGTTGTAAAAGAAATCCGTCTGATGCTTTTGGTCCTCATGGAGTTGATTTAATACAAAGAGAGGATGGTTTAATACAGTTTGGTGTTGTAAATCACTTCCCTTTTGAATCTATTGAATTTTTTGAATTAACTCAAGATGCTGATAATTGGTTAATGACTTGGAGGGGTTGTGTAACTGCTCCTGAAGAGAATTATTTTAATGATCTTAGCTTAAAAAGAGATGGATCTTTTTATGTTACTCATATGTATGAAAGAGATATAACGGTAAATGAGTGGTTGAGTGCGGCTCTATTTAAATACTCTACTGGATATGTCTTAAAGTGGGATAAAGGCAACTTTAGCAAAGTCTCTGGATCAGATGGAGGTCAGCCTAATGGCATAGGGTTGGATGAAGATAGTGAGCTTTTGTATGTTAATTATAATCTTGGTGATGAATTGCGGGTTATAAATTTACGAAATGGTGATTCTATTGGCAGATATAAAATAAATTCACCAGATAATATGATAATTCTAGATGGCTCGATTTGGCTTACTTCACTAGACCATGAGACGATCGATGTAACGATGAAATCTAAATTATCTTTTCCTTTGAAAGCTTTAGCTTCATCATCATTCTGTGATGTAGAAATTAGTGTTACTTGTTCATTACCGTTTTCTATTCATGAGATTGATGTTGTATCTCTTAACAAGAAAAATATATATTCATTTCAAGAAACTGTATTTGGATTTCCAACTACAGCCTATCCTTTAAATAATAAAATTTATATTGGATCTTTTCATTCTGACAGAATGGCTTTCTTTCAAACTAATTAGTTTTTGAAAAAATTATTTCTTAGCTCGCAAGTTCAAGAATATGAAAGAGTATATTTTAGCGAAGGCAATTCAGATAAAGAGCTAATGCTTCAAGCTGCAAAAGTTACTGCAGAATATGTTAAAAAAAATTATAAAAATAAGAAATGTATTTGTGTCTGTGGCCCAGGAAATAATGGTGGAGACGGCTACTATGTTGGAATTTATTTATTCAATGCAGGTTTTGACATTAAAATAATAGATGCATTAAAAAATAAAACTAAAAGTCATTTATGTTTTGAAGCTTTTAACACTGCGCGTGATATGGGTTTGATGCATGAACCATCAATATTAAATGAGTTTGATAATGATGTTGTTGTTATTGATGCGATTTTTGGAACAAGTCTTAGAGGGTCTTTTGATAAGAACATAATTAATTTAATACAAACTATGAATTCTTATGAACATATTTTTTCAATAGATATACCCTCAGGTATTAATCCAGATACTGGGGTAGCTTTTGAGGCCAATATTAATGCTAATAAAACTATTAGTTTTGTAGGAAGAAAATTAGGGTTAAGTCTTAATGAGGGTAAAATTGCTACAGGGGAAAAATATTTTAATAACCTTAATTTAGATATGGAAAAAGATAGCCAGGCAGCTGCTACTGCATTTAAGTTTAACGATGTAAAAAGCTTGCTACCAAAAAGATCTTCAAACAGCCACAAAGGCGACTTTGGAAGTACTCTTGTATTAGGTGGCGATAAGAATATGGGTGGTGCTGCAATCATGGCTGCTGAAGCAGCCCTGAAATCAGGCTCTGGTTTAGTTTCACTAATTAGTCATCAAACCCACTTAAAAGCCTCACTAGTTCGAAATCCAGAGATTATGGCAATAGGATGTGATCTGCCTGAGGAGGCTGCTTTAAATTTAGTCAATAAGAATGTTTTTGTTTGTGGCCCGGGATTGTCTCTGAGCATGTGGTCCAAGCAAATAGTTAATATGCTTATTAAGCATTTAGAAGGGAATGATGGTTCAGTAATTTTTGATGCAGGTGCACTGCGTTATATAGCAAAAAATAATGTTTCCTTAAGAGCTATTAGGGGTTCTATTATTCTTACTCCTCACCCTGGCGAGGCGGCTGATCTTTTAGGGGTATCAGTAAAAGAAATACAACAAGACAGAATCAAGGCAGCAAAAGATTTAGCGGCTCAATATAATGCAACTATTATTCTCAAGGGCGCTGGAACAGTTATTATTGATGAGAAAATCTATGTATGTGAAGAAGGAGGTCCTGAGCTCGCTACAGGAGGCACAGGAGACATTTTAGCTGGGATAATTGGTAGTTTTATAGCTCAAGGATTGTCTGCTCAGAATGCCTCTCTGTTAGCTGTAGCTGCTCATGGACTAGCTGGCAGTGAATTTGTAAAATTACATGGTGAAAAAGGACTAGCGGCCTCAGAGTTGATCCCTTTAATTAGAAAAAAAATAAATAACAAATGATAGAAAATTATATTCTTCAAGATGAAAGCGAAACTTTAGATTTTGGAAGAAGCATTGCTATGCTTATTAAAGACTCTGATGAATCTATATTTGAGTTTCATCTTCAAGGTGATCTTGGTGCAGGCAAAACTACTTTAGTAAGAGGCGTTCTTAGAGCTCTTGGGTGGAGTGGATCTGTTAAAAGTCCGACCTATACTATCTGCGAAGAATATGATTTTGAACAATTTCTAGTTTTACATATTGATCTTTATAGAACTGAAATCGAAGAAGATGTTGAAATGCTTGAACTGAATAGAAGTTTTGACGGTAAAAAAATAATATTTATAGAGTGGCCAGAAAAAGTTGAAGGTAAGAGGCTATTTAATCTGAAGATTAATATGCTACATTTTGAAGATAGTAGGAAAATAAGAATAATTGGAGATACAATTCTTCTTGAAAAATTAATAAAAAAATATAAGTAAAAATGAAACAATTAATTATTCTAAGCTGCTTATTTTTTATTAGTTTGGATGGCAATGCTTCCAATTTAGCAGAATTTTCGTCAATCAAGGCAATGCCGACTGGTGAAATAAGAATTACTTTTAAATTAAGCAAAGTTGCTCTGGTTAAATCTTATGCTTTGGATGACCCATCTCGAATTGTGATCGATATTAAAGATTCTAAACTTAATGAAGAGCTAGATAGCCGTCAAAATTACCCTATTAAAAAAATACGAGCTTCTCAAGATGGCTCTACTTCTAGAATAGTGCTAGATCTATATGAATCAGTTTATTGGAAAAAGCCCTGGCAAATAGAAAAAAAAGATCATGTTTTATTGATCTTTGAAATCAAGAAAGATAAAAACCTTGAAAAGAATATAAGAGATATTATTGTTGCTATTGATGCTGGTCATGGTGGAAAGGACCCAGGTGCTATTGGAAAGTTAAATATCTTAGAAAAGGATATTACTCTGCTAATTGCAAAAGAGCTTGAAAGAACTCTTAGGGATACAAAGGGCTATAAACCGGTAATGATAAGAAGAGATGATTCTTTTGTTGATCTTAATGATAGATATCAAAATGCAAGAAAGGTTGGTGCAGATATCTTCGTTTCTATCCATGCTGATGCATTTAGATTAGCATCTGTTAAAGGTGCTTCGGTCTTTGTTTGGTCAGAGGAAGCATCAAGTATTACAGCTGAGAATCTTTCAAAAAAAGAACTTGCAAATAATCCTGAGGTAAAAGCAAAAATAGGTAAATTAGATGTAAATGATTTTGATGAAGATGCTGCTAGAACTCTATATCAATTAGTTTATGAGGCAAAAATAGAAAATAGTATTCTCCTAGGTAACAAAATTTTGGATAAATTAAGATTAGATCCTTATACCAAATTGCATAAAAAGAATGTTGAATTTGCAGATTTTAGAGTCTTAAAATCTATAGATATACCTTCTGTTTTGGTAGAGTCTGGTTTTTTATCAAATCCTGAAGATGCTGCTAGATTAAAAGGAAAACCTGGAAGAAGAATGATAGCTAGATCAATCTTTTTAGGAATCCATAATTATTTTAAAGAAAAACCTAAGCCTAATACCTTCATGGACCCTGTGCAGGCTAGCGTTGAATACACTATTCAAAAGGGTGATGTCATATCAGAGATTGCAATAAGATTTGGGGTTACGGTCGATGAAATACTGGATCTAAATAATCTTGGTGGCAAAGCTATCTATCCGGGACAAAAAATTAAGATAGCTATCTAGCTATAATCAATTGGATCTATATCAAAGAACCACTTAACTTTTTTAGTTTCCTTCCAAGTGGCAACTGAAACAATAATATCCTTTACATATTTATTTAATAAAGTTTTTGATTGAGTTTGAATAATTAGATGATGTCTAAAATTTCCTCTGTTCTTTGAGATGATTGATGGTATTGGTCCTATTGCTGAAATTTTAGATTCAGTGTTCAAAGTATTAGCTACTTTTTCTAAGAAGTTAATATTATGTTCAGCCAGAGGCGAGCTCGTCCTCATTAAACAAACTGCCGAATAAGGTGGATGATGAAGGTCTTTTTTTTGCTTTAGATTTTTTAGGGCAAAGTGAAGATAATCACCAGATCTTAATTCTAATAAATTTTCATCTTCAGGATATCTAGTCTGAATTAAAACTTTGCCATTTCCATCCTTTCTTCCGACACGCCCAGAAACTTGAATGAGCAACTGTGAAATTTTTTCAAGACTATTGATGTCTGGGCTTGTAATACCCGCATCACAATTAAGTATCACACCCAATTCAACTTTTGGGAAATCATGCCCTTTGGCAAGCATTTGAGTTCCTACTAAAATTGCTGAATCTGATTTATGTACTTTTTGTATAATTTCATCCAAAGAACCTTTCTTTTTAGTAGTGTCATGATCAAGTCTAATAATACTTGTATCTGTAAAATACTTTTCTAAAAATAATTCTATTCTTTCTGTGCCTGAACCTTGAAGGCTTAAATTAGAACTAGAGCACTCTGGACATGTTTTTGGCACTCCGAATGCAGACTCACACCTGTGACATATCAATCTATCTAAGCCATGGTGAAAAACTAAGCGCGCATCACATGATTTACATTCTGCTACCCATCTACAGCTATTGCACTCATACAGAGGTGAGAATCCTCTTCTATTAATAAAAATAAGCACTTGTTTGTTTCTATTTAATGTATTTTCTATTGCATCGAGTGACTCTTTCGCAATCCCAGATTCAAGCTTTGAGTCATTAATATCTAATGTTATAAAGCCTGGTGGCTCATAGCCATTTGCTCTCTTTAACATATTTATTTGTTTGTACTTTTTATCTTTAACTAGTTTTAGCGTTTGTAATGAAGGTGTGGCTGTTCCAAGAATTATTGGGATATTTTCAACTTGCGCTCTTTTAATACTTACATCTCTTGCAGAAAATCTAAAACCCTCATGTTGTTTGTATGACTGGTCATGTTCTTCGTCTACTATGATCAAGCCTAAATTATTTAATGGGCACAAAACAGCAGATCTGGTTCCAATTACTATTTTTATCTCACCATTCCTCGCTTTTTGCCAAACATCATATCTTTGCTTTGGTGTTTGCCTTGAATGATATATACCGATGTTATCTCCAAATCTATTAATAAACCTTTCTTGCAACTGAGGAGTTAAAGAAATTTCTGGAACAAGAATTAATATTGAATGGCCTTGAGATAAATAGAAGTCTGCAATCTGCAAATAAATTTCTGTTTTACCTGAGCCGGTCACTCCGTATAAAAGGCAGGGGTCAAACCCTTTAAGGTTTTTAATTTCTTTTATACAATTCAGTTGTTCTTTATTTAACTCAAATACTTTATCTTCTGATGAAGCTATATATATTGGCTCTTCGATTGCCAATAAGGTATTAGTTTTTGTTATTTTTCGTAATGCTGGCGGGCAAAAAGTATCAAATACTTCTCCTATCGGGTGATGGTAGTAGTCTGCTAACCATAAAATAATTTGCATATCTGAAGACTTAAAGATTGGTTCACTGTCTAACATTTCAGATATTTGAGTTGTTGAGAAATCTGGCTTGTTATCAAGCTGCTTCACCACGTAACCTACCATATCTTTATTTCTAAATTTAACTGCAACCCTTGATCCACTTTTTAAAATTTCTTTTGATTGATAGGTAAATGTTTCTCTTATGGGAATAGGAATAGCAATGTCGTAATAAAAAATATTCATGTTTTAATTGAAAAGATCGACTTTTTTGTTATAGTTCTCACCCAAATTTGAATTTTATTATGAAAAAAGAAATACATCCTGAAACCCGTCAAGTGCTATTCCATGATATCAGTGTTGATAAGCACTTTCTCATTCGTTCTACGTTAAACCCAACTAAAACAAAAGAGTGGGAAGATGGAAAAACTTATCCATATTATCCTGTTGAAATCTCTTCTGAATCTCATCCTTTTTATACTGGAAAACAGAAAATTATTGATACTGGTGGAAGAGTTCAGCGTTTCGAAGAGAGATTTGGTAAAAAGAAATAGTAAATTCATTTTACTCCAGAACTTCCAAAGCCCTTCTCTCCTCTTTCAGTTTCCTCGAAATCACCTACAACTTGAAATTTCGCTTGGATTACCGGTGCTATTACCATTTGTGCAATTCTATCTCCAGATAAAATTTGAAAATCTTCATTAGATCTATTCCAGGCTGGAACCATTAATTCACCCTGATAGTCTGAATCTATAAGCCCAACTAGGTTTCCTAATACTATTCCATGCTTAGAGCCAAGTCCTGATCTCGGAATAATTAGTGCAGCTACATTTGCATCATGAATGTGCATTGCAAAACCTAAAGGTATCATTTCTGTCTTACCAGGCTTTAAAGTAATTGAGTTTTCAAGACATGCTCTAACGTCCATACCGGCTGATCCAGAAGTCTTGTATTCAGGTAAGGGTATTTCGGTTCCAATTTTAGAGTTGATAATTTTTATTTTTATATTTAACAAGGGGTAAAATCCTTTAGCTTTTTAGAAAATTTAATTTTTTTTATAAGTTGCTACTTTCTCCCATTCTAAATCCATTTGCAAGCTAGGTATTAGTGATAGCAAAAAATTTATAAAAATTGATATTAATTGCTAATAGTATTGCTAAGTGTGGCTGTTATATATAAAATCGCGTTTCTATGAGTAAAATTTGTCAAGTAACCGGTAAGATTCCACAATCAGGAAACAATGTTTCTCATGCTAATAATAGGACTAAAAGAAAGTTTTTTCCTAATCTGCATACACAT
>ERZ887830.1161-NODE-1161-length-15313-cov-11.799646_pt1 | contig 15313 bp, 14 predicted proteins | sample MGYA00521101_ERZ887830 | MGnify/ENA primary metagenome ERZ887830 (study PRJEB32303, sample SAMEA104408592) | aquatic metagenome | biome: Marine water; feature: Pelagic; material: water | place: Baltic Sea | collected 2014-06-05T16:38:00 | depth 1,762 m ... | reverse complement strand
GGAGCATGATTGGCTCAATCAAAGATCATGAAGTTCAATCGGGTAGACCTTTGAAGTTTTATGAAGCTTCTTTATTCCAATGGGTGAATCCAAAAGCTTGGACAATTGCAATTATGGCCGGTACAGCATTTTTTCCTAGAGAAGAAAATATACTCATAGCTGTTATGTTTGTTTGTATATCTGCATTTCTTATTAATCTTCCTTGTATAAGTGTATGGGCACTATTTGGAGCTTCTATAAAAAAATACATTAATAATCATTTATTTAAAAAAATAATCGAATATTTTTTCTCATTTTTGCTTGTTTTAACTGGGATTTATCTAGTTATCTAAGAATATTTTTCAATGTAATCAGCCGAATGATTCTTAAAAATAAATATTACTAAGAGAATTATCAACAGAAACATTCCATACTGAATTAGTCTTTTTATCGTTGGATTCATCTTAGAATTAAGGTTTTTGTTAGTTAAAAACCAAAAAATAGCTAAAAATATAAAGAATATCGCTGAAGCTTGTATTACAAAGTCATTAAAAATACTCATTAAAAACTAATTTACCTGAATTAATTACAATAAAAAGTTGTTTTTTTGACTTGATATAATCCTAATTATAGGCACAATCCGACGCAGTAAACAACTTTGAATCAATTCTAGATTAGATTCTAAGTAATAAGCATAGAATAAGGAGTACTCATGTTTAAGTTTTTAAAACTATCTGTACCAGCATCAATTCTCGTGATGGCGCCGGCAATTGCCTCCGCTGCTGAGAATTTAGCACAAGACGATTTTGTTGGTATTTCTTTTTGGCTGATTTCAATGGCACTTGTTGCTTCAACAGCCTTCTTCTTCTTAGAGACTCAAAGAGTTTCTGCTAAGTGGAAAACATCTTTAACTGTATCTGGTTTAGTAACACTTGTTGCAGCAGTTCACTATTTCTATATGAGAGATGTGTGGATCGCTACAGGTGAAACACCAACAGTTTACAGATATATTGACTGGTTAATTACAGTTCCTCTTTTAATGGTTGAATTCTACATTATCCTAAGAGCTATCGGAGCAGTTTCTGCAGGTATCTTCTGGAGATTAATGATTGGTTCAATGGTTATGTTAATCGCAGGTTATATGGGTGAAGCTGGCTACATCAATGCATGGGCTGGATTTATCGTAGGTATGGCTGGTTGGGCTTACATCTTGTATGAAGTTTTTGCTGGTGAAGCTGGTAAACTTGCTGCAGATAAAGCTCCTGCATCAGTTCAGTCTGCTTTTAGCACAATGAGATGGATCGTTTCAATCGGTTGGGCTATTTATCCATTAGGTTACTTTTTTGGTTACCTAACAGGTTCAGCAGATGTTGAAATGTTAAATATCATTTACAACTTTGCTGATGTTTTAAATAAGATCGCTTTTGGTGTGATTATTTGGAACGTAGCTACATCTGAATCTAAAGCGTAAATTTAGATAAGTAACAATTTAAACCAGGCAAGTTTACTTGCCTGGTTTTTTTTTATCAAAAATTCTATATTCTCAAACTAAATTGAATAAGCATATTGCTATAATTGGAAGTGGTTTTGGCGGACTAGCTTCAGCGCTTAGAATGAAAAAATTAGGGTTCGAAGTCACTTTAATTGAAAGATTGGGAAGCTTGGGTGGCAGAGCTCGTGTATTCGAAAGAAAAGGATACAAACATGATGCAGGTCCTACAGTGATTACTGCCCCTTTCTTATTTGATGAATTATTTGAATTATTTGATTTAAAAACAAAAGATTATCTTGATTTCAAACCCCTAGACCCTTGGTATCGTTTCCACTTTCACAATGGTCAAGAATTTGACTATAGACCTTCAATTGAAGATACCATCAAAGAAATTGAGAGATTTTCAAAAGAAGACGCAGTTGGTTACCGTGAATTACTGAAGCATTCAGAGAGAATATTTAATATTGGCTTTTTAAAACTTTCAGACAAGCCATTTAGCTCCTTCTGGGAGATGGTAAAGCAAATCCCATCTCTATTAAAATTGCAAAGTTATCTAACTGTAAGTGGTTTAGTTAACAAATATTTAAAAAACTCATTTATGAGAAAGGCTTTCTCTATCCATCCACTTTTAGTGGGGGGTGATCCTCATACAACAACATCTATATACGCTTTGATCCATTACTTAGAGAGAAAATGGGGTGTCTATTTTTGTATGGGAGGGACAGGCAAGATTATCCAAGAGCTTGAAAATTTAGCATTATCAAATGGTATAAACATCATGAAAAATACTGATGTAAATGAAATTATACTCGAGAATAATTCAGTTACAGGCCTAAGACTGAATAACAAAGAAATCGTTAATTTCAATGCTGTCATTTGTAATGCAGATCCGCCAACTGTTTACGCTGAAATGATCAAAGGGAAGAGATTAAAAAGAACATTTAAGCCAGAACCTCTGATTCAATATTCAATGGGGCTTTTTGTTTTATTTTTTGGAACAAAAAAACAATTTCCCTCTGTTGCACACCATACTATTTGGATGAGTGAGAGATTCAAAGATTTACTAAAAGATATTTTTCAAAATAAGAAACTATCAGAAGATTTTTCCTTATACCTTCATCGTCCAACTGCGACTGACCCTTCTTTTGCCCCACAAGGTTGCGATAGTTTTTATGTTTTATGTCCAGTGCCAAATTTACTAGGTAATATTAATTGGGAAATAGAAGGACCAAAGTTAAAAGATAAAATCATCAAAGAACTATCGAATACTATCATGCCAAATTTAGAGGATGTAGTCGAAGAAGTTTTTTGGATGGATCCCAATGATTTTAAAAAAGACTATAGGTCCATGCATGGTGCTGGTTTTTCAATTGCTCCTATCTTTTCTCAATCTGCTTGGTTTAGATACCATAATAAAGATCCTCAAATTAAAAATTTATACTTTGCTGCTGCAGGAGCACATCCTGGAGCAGGAATTCCTGGAGTTCTTTGCTCAGCAAAGATTGTAGAAAAAGTGATCAAAGAGGATTTTAAATTAAATTAAACCTTATGATTGATTCCCACGATCTTTCATTAAAAGAATCAATATCTCTAATAAAATTAAATGGAAAATCATTTTACTGGGCTAGTTTATTTTTAACAAAAAGCACAACTGAAGAAGCCGTTATTTTGTATTCTTTTTGTAGGCTATTAGATGACTTAGCCGATCAAAAAGGTGATAAATTATTAGAGCTTCAAAATTATCAATCTTCTATAAGTAGTTTACCAATTAAAGTAGCGGGCTATACTTTGATGAGTTTTTTAAAAAAACACAAAGTAAATCAATTGGTAATAAAAGACCTGATTGATGGATTTATTTTTGATCAAGGATTAGTGAGGATTGTAAATAAAAAACAATTAATAATTTATTGCTATCAAGTAGCAGGAACGGTGGGTTTAATGATGAGTTCCATTTTAAAACCCTCTAGCACGTATGCAAATAAATTTGCAATAGATCTTGGTATTGCGATGCAACTTACAAATATAGCAAGAGATGTAAAAGAGGATGCCTTAGATCATAATAGACAATACTTGCCATCTGAAATATTTGATGGAGTAAATTTTGAAAAATTACACTCAATTTGTATTGGTAAAAACAATGAAAAAGAAAATTTAAAAATTAAAAATGCAATTATAGAAATTTTAAAAATTTCAGATGAATATTATAAAAGTGGCATGAACGGACTTAGATACCTTCCCATAAGATCTCATTTGTCTTTAGGAATAGCTGCATTGGTTTATAGGCAAATTGGTGTCAAAATTATCAAGAATAATATTTTATGGCATAAAGACAGAGTTTACCTTTCTTCACTTGAAAAATTTTTTACTAGTATAAAAATTATACCGCACCTTTTTAAGAGATTTTTGCAAAATCCTATTCATAATGATGGCTTACATGAAGATTTGAAGGAAGTTGTAAATGCAAACTATTTTTGATTACGCAGTAATAGGAGTAGGCGCTGCTGGCTTAAGTTTCCTGAAAGAAAGACATCAATTAATAAATAAAAAATTCATAGCTATAGATAAAAATATTCACACTCAAAAAAACCATATATTTGGGTTTTGGAATATGCCATGGACTAAGGAATTGACAAGACACTCTCATAAACAGTGGAATGCTTGGTCAATTATAAGTCAAGACGAGGAAATAAGCTTTTATTCAGAAAAGCACAAATATGAAATTCTCTATTTAGATAAATGGAAAAATGAGTCTTTAAAAAGTGAGAGAGATCTGGTTATTTGTCAAAATAACGTAAGAACAATCCATAAGAAAAATAAAATTTTTGAAATTACTCTTGATAATGAGGATGTTTGTTACGCTCATAATATTATTGATTCAAGAAGCACAAAATTAGATAGAAAATATTTAAAACAACATTTTTTGGGTCAAACAATAAAGGTAAAAAATGATATTTTTGATGAAAATAAACTTGTATTAATGGATTTTAGAGTTGATCAATCAAAAGGTATCCATTTTATCTATCTAGTTCCTTTTGCTAAAAATAAAGCTTTAATTGAATCTACAATGTTTTCTTTCAATGAAGAAAATGATGAATGGTATATAAAAGCTATAGAGAATTATTTATATAAGTTTTATAATTTAAAAGAATGGGTTGTATTAGATGAGGAAAAAGGTTCAATTCCTATGACCGTAATTGATGAACCTAAAAATGATTTCATTAATATCGGAACAATGTCTGGAGCAATGAAACCATCTAGCGGTTATGCAATGAGCTTTATTCAAAAACAAATTTCTGATTTATTTCAGAATGATTTAATAATAAATAAAAACATTACAAACCCTCATAAAAAAATAGATTTATGGATGGATAAGGTATTTTTAAAAGTATTAGAGGCGGACTCTATTATGGCTATAGATATTTTTATAAAATTAGGAAAAATCCTTAATGGAGATGAATTTGCCCTTTTTATGTCAGGGCAGGCAAATATGCTAATTAGACTTAAAATCATCTTTAAAATGCCTAAAAAGCCATTTTTAAAGGCATTATTCCATTAATCAATGGATGCTCTTATTCTTAGTCCAATAACTTATTCCGCGTTATTTGCTATAGCGGCTATTGGTTTACCTCATGGATCGTTGGACGGAGCAATTGCAAGCTTTTTGGGTTTTAAAAATATGAAAAGTTTTTCGAAGTTTTTAATCTTTTATGTGTGTATTAGTATTGGAGTAATTTTTTTCTGGTTCTACTTTCCTGTCATAAGTCTTTTATTATTCCTCCTCATTAGCATTTATCATTTTGGAAGTTGTGATGCCAATAGCGTTAATAATAAAATTCATAGACTGATCATATCTATTGCTCATGGAGGAAGCGTAGTTATTGGTGTCATTTTTTTTCAAACATTTATCTCCTTTAAAATTTTTGAATATCTTTCAGGACCAGATGTGTATGCATATGTTAATTTTGTTGATTATTTTTTTTATGTTTTTTTGTTTTTTATCGTTTTTTATTTTTATTTATGTTTAAAAAATAAAAATTTATTTATAAAGTTTATTGAAATTCCATTTATTTTATTAATTGCTTATATAGCTCATCCTTTAGTCACCTTTAGTATTTATTTTTGCTGTATTCATACTCCTAGACATACTTTTGATGTGATACGAAACCTTAAACGAAATAATTTTCATTATAAAAAAATTATATACACAACGATGATATTTACGGTGTTGTCTTGGATTTTAGGATTAATTGGATATTTATACCTGTTACCAATATTAGGTAATTCAGAGTCAATATTAAAAGTTATATTTATTGGTCTAGCAGCCTTAACCTTACCTCATATGATTTTAGTGGATGGTTTTTATAAACCTAAAACTAGAAAATTAAATTAAGTAATCTATTAAATGCATATAACGGTGGTTTAAATAACCCTTTTTTATTATAAAATTTTCTTCAATCGTATCTTCATGTAAGTTCTTAATAATTTTAGGTAAAATGGTTGACAGTTTTTTACTCATGACAATTGACTCTTTTGATGCTTCTGTACTTTTTTCAATATTTAAAAATAAATTCTTTCCTTTAGAGTTTTTAGTTAACTCTAGGTCAATTAAACTACATTGCTTATCAATAATTTTTTTAAGCAACTCTATATTCAATGGTTTTTTTTGGATTACTTCAGAAAAAAATAGATAAGCACATCCTCTTTTAAGAAATTTTTTTTTAATGCTTTTGAGTGAGAGAAAAAAATCAATACTTTGATTAGTATATTTTTTACACCCAATTGCATTGTAGTGTTTGTCTTCAATAATTCTGTGTGTGGATGACTCATAATAAAAATTTAATTTCTTATTTTTTCTTTTTATATTTTCTATATCTATTGGCAGTAAAGGTGTTCGATGATCGTCTTTATTTGTTTCAGCTAATATACAAATATTCATTTCCTTATGTTTATTTTAGTTTTTATTCCATTACTAATGAATTTTATTAGCATTTTATGATTTAACTAATTAGACTTATTTCAAATGAAATTGATACCTGAATGGTTGCCCCATGAGTCCTGTTGTATAGCATGGCCTTGTAATCATGAGTTATATGGTAATGTTTTAGGTGAAGCTAAAATTGAAATAGCCAACCTCATCAACGAGATCAGTTCAGATGAGAAGGTTCTTTTATTTTGCAATCCATCAGATCTTATTGAATGTAGAAAAATTGTTGGAAATAGCGAAGTGGATTTTATTGAAGTGCCTTTAGATGACTCTTGGATGAGAGACATCGCTCCTATTTTTATTAATAACTCCAATCGATTAGAGTCCATTTGTTTCGAGTTCAACGGATATGGTAAATACTCAAAATTTAGTAACGATAATCAAATATCAAATTTTATAAGCAGAAAATTAAATATTAATCACCTGTCTGTTAACCTTGTCTTAGAAGGGGGCGCAATCACTTATGACGAGGATGGTAATCTTTTTACAACAGAAAATGTATTATTAAATAAGAATAGAAATAATAATTTTTCGAAAGATCAGTTTGAGATTGAGTTGGCCAAACTTTTTGATGTTAAAAATATTATATGGCTTCCTGAGGGGCTTATAGGCGACGATACTGATGGTCATGTCGATAATCTGATATGTCCAATTGGTAACAAAAAATACCTTTTGGCTACCACAGATAATAAAAATAATGAAAATTATAATATATTAAAAAAAAATAAGGTAATTCTTCAAGATTATTTCAAAAGTAATGCTCAATTAATTGATATTCCCATTCCAGATCAAATAGTTTTTAAAGAAAAAAAACTAGTTTCTTCTTACATCAATTTTTATTTTACAGAAAATAAAATTATCCTACCTAAATTCAATGTTTACCAAGACTCAATAGTCTATGAGTTATTTTCTTCATTATTTCCAAAGAAATCTATTATAATGCTAGATACAAGAAACATAAATTATGGAGGTGGTAATATTCATTGTGTAACTATGAATGTGCCTAAAATTTAAATGATTAAAGTTGCTAGTTCACAGTTCGCATCTCTAAAAAATAATTTTGATGGTAATATTAATAAAGCATTTGAAATTGCTAAAAAAGCATCTGATGAGAATGTTAATATTTTATTATTCCAAGAATTATTTCAATCTGATTATTTTTGCTCAACCATAAATGATAATTTTTTTAATCTTGCATTAGAGTTTCCCACACACCCAATATTTCAAAAATTTTCAAATTTTTGTAAATCTAACAATATGGTAATCCCAATCAGTTTTTTTGAAAAACACCATGGTAAATATTTTAACTCTTTAGTTGTTATTGATGCTGATGGCTCTTTAAGTGAGGTATATAGAAAATCTCATATTCCTGAAGGTCCAGGATATAATGAAAAGTATTATTTCTCCCCAGGCGATACAGGTTTTAAAGTTTTTAAAACTAAATTTGCAACGATAGGTTGTGCAATTTGTTGGGATCAATGGTATCCGGAATGTGCAAGAATTTTAACTTTACAAGGAGCAGAAGTTTTATTTTATCCCACAGCAATTGGATCAGAACCACAAGATCCCAACTTAGACTCAAGAAATCATTGGAAAAACGTAATGGTAGGTCATGCAGCTGCAAATCAAATACCTATTATAGCTTCTAACCGAGTAGGAGTTGAAATAGAAAAAGACATAACAATTAAATTTTATGGCAATTCCTTAATTATCAATCATCTTGGAGAAATTGTTTCTCAAATGAATGAAATCGAGGAAGGACTGAGGTTTTGTAGTTTTAATCTCAAAGAAATAAGAAACTATAGGAAATCTTGGGGAAATTTTCGAGACAGAAGACCAGATTTATATAAAAAAATTTGTGATTTTTGAAAAAAAGTAGATTAGTATTGTTAGTAACTATTTAGAGGGAGAAGCACTATGAAAAAATTTTATTTTATTCTTATCAGCTTACTTATTCCTTTTGCTTTAAATGCAAAAGAAGAGCTGTTTATTTATAATTGGTCTGATTATATCGCGGAAGACACTATTGCTAACTTTGAGGCAGAAACAGGAATAGATGTAACATATGATGTATTTGACTCAAACGAGGTACTCGAAGCAAAACTATTAACAGGAAATAGTGGTTATGATATTGTTGTTCCTTCAGGATCATTTTTAGAAAATCAAATTAAAGCCGGAGTATTTCAAAAACTTGATAAATCTAAGATACCAAATCTATCTAACTTAGATCCAAAAGTTTTAGATAAAACTGATGCTCACGATCCAGGTGGTCTCTATTCAGTTAATTACATGTATGGAACAACAGGTATTGGATATAATGTAGATGCGGTTGAAGAAAGAGGTGGAGATGTAGAAAGCTGGGATTTAATTTTTAACCCTGATGAAATTTCTAAATACGCTGATTGTGGAGTTGCTATGCTTGATGCTCCAAGTGAAATTATGGAAATAGCTCTTAACTACTTAGGGTACGACCCAAATACTGAAAATACAAAAGCAAATGAAGAAGCTTTGGAAATGTTAAAAAAAATTCGTCCTTTCATAAAATATTTTGACTCTTCTCAGTATATTGATGACTTGGCGAATGGAGAAATCTGTTTGGCTGTAGGATGGTCTGGAGATGTCTTCTTAGCTGCTGATGAGGCTGCGGATGATGTGGAAGCCTGGTACTCAATTCCTAGCGAAGGTACTGTAATCTGGTTTGATATGATGGGAATACCTGCAGATGCTTCTAATGTTGATAATGCTCATAAATTTATTGACTATATTTTAAGACCAGAAGTTGTTGCAGAAATTACTAATTATGTTTGGTATTCTAATCCAAATTTAGTAGCCAATACAACCGAAGGATTAATTGATGCAGAGATACTAGAAGATCCAGCTATTTATCCGACTGATGAAACCTTGAAGATGTTATTTGCTGATGTTGCTGATACACCTCAAAAAGCTAGAATTTCATCTAGAGTCTTTAATGATTTTAAAGCGTCCAATTAATAAATAATTTGTTAAAGCACTTCACATATTTTTTGTGGAGTGCTTTAGTTTTTCAATTATGAAAGATTCATTTCTTTATATAGAAAATGTTTCTAAATCATTTGATGACGTAAAAGCATTAGATGATGTCTCTCTTGCGATCAATAAATCAGAACTATTTAGCCTTTTAGGGGCTTCTGGATGCGGAAAGTCAACTTTGTTAAGAATTATTGCGGGTTTTGAAAAGCCTGACTCAGGTAAAATATTCCTTGATGGTGAAGACATAACAGATCTTCCCGCTTATAAAAGGCCACTCAATATAATGTTTCAAAGTTATGCATTATTTCCCCATTTAAACGTTTCAAACAATATTGCTTTTGGATTAAAGGAAGATCGTTTAGACAAAAAAGAAATAGAAAAAAGAACTGCTGAAATTATTAATCTTCTCGAATTAGATGGTTTAGAGAAAAGAAAGATAGATGAAATTTCTGGAGGACAGCAGCAGAGAGTTGCTCTTGCCAGATGTCTAGTTAAAAAGCCAAAACTATTATTATTAGATGAACCGCTAGCTGCCTTAGATAAAAAATTGAGAATTCAAACACAATTTGAATTAGTAAATTTGCAATATAAATTAGGTATAACTTTTATTATTGTTACTCATGACCAAGAAGAAGCAATGTCGCTTTCTGATAGAATGGCTGTTATGCAAGAGGGATCTATTTTACAAGTAGGAAATCCTGTAGAAGTCTACGAAAAACCTAATAACGAATATATCGCAAAATTTATTGGAACTGCAAATATTATCAACATTGAAAAACTCAAAACTAAAAATAATTCTTTTCAATCAATAGACTTAGGTATTGAGATTGAAAGTTTTGAAAATAAAATATCTTCCAAGTGCTTAATTAGACCCGAAAAAATTAATATTACAAAATCCACAATGGAAAAAAAAATTAATACAAATAATTCATGTAAAGGAATTGTAAAAGAAGTAGCTTACCTTGGGAGTTACACAAAATATTTAATACAAAGTAATAATTACCAATTTTATGTTTTTCAAACTAATAATTTTATTTCAGAAAATTTGAATATTAAATGGGATGATATTGTTGATTGCTCTTGGAATAAGGAAGCTATTTTTTTATTATAAATGCTTGCCAAACTTAAAAATTATAAATTTTGGTTTGTATTTACTCCTTATTTTTGGCTAGTAGCCTTTTTCTTTATTCCACTTGCTATTATTTTAAAAATCTCTTTTTCTGTCTCTGAGTGGGGCATGCCTCCCTACAAAGATATTTTAGAAATCGATAATTCAGGAGATTTTCTTTTAAATATTACTTCTGGTAATTATGCTTTTATTTTTTCTGATTTTTTTTATTTAAAATCCTACCTTAATTCTTTATCTCTTGCTTTTACCTCTACATTAATATGCCTGATTATTGGTTATCCTATTGCCTTTTATGTAGCTAAATCAAAACCAAAGATAAGAAATTTACTTTTAATATTATTAATTATCCCTTTTTGGACTTCGTTCTTATTAAGGGTTTATGCTTGGAAAGTTTTACTGCAAGGCAATGGAATTTTAAATTTGATACTAATAAAACTTGGATTCATCGCAGAACCTTTATCTCTTCTTTATAACCATTATGCTGTTATTCTTGGAGTCGTTTATACATATCTTCCCTTCATGATATTACCTCTTTATGGCTATTTGGTAAAATTTGATTTGAGATTAATTGATGCTGCAAATGATTTAGGTTCTAGAAAAATTAATACTTTCTTTAAAGTAATACTCCCTCTGTCTCTTCCAGGAATTATTGCTGGATGTATGCTGGTCTTTATTCCAGTGGTTGGAGAATTCGTTATTCCAGAACTTTTGGGTGGAAGTGACAAACTGTATTTTGGTAAAATTATTTGGGATGAATTTTTTGTGAATCGTGATTGGCCAGTGGCTAGTGCATTAGCAATGTCTGGAATATTATTTTTAATAATTCCTATTGTTATTTTCCAAATTTCATACTCAAAATATAACTTTAAAAATGAATAAATCTTTTCTTAAATACACTTTGTTAGGTATCGGTTTTACTTTTCTTTATTTTCCAATTTTCGCACTCATTATCTATTCTTTTAATGAAAGTAAAAGAGTAATGGTTTGGAAAGGTTTTTCACTCAAATGGTATGGTGAACTTTTTAAAAATGAACAAATTCTTGAGGCATTTTATATTAGTTTAAAAATTGCAGCTATGTCTGCAACTCTTGCAACTATTTTGGGAGTAATGGCTGGTTATTCCTTAGCAAGAATATCAAAAATTCCATTTCGACCTTTTTTTATTTTTATTAGTACAGCTCCTTTGGTTATGCCTGAAATTATTCTAGGACTATCACTTTTGTTATTCTTTATCTCATCAAATAACTTATTTGGGCTTCCTTCTTCAAAAGGTCAACTGACTGTTTTAATCTCTCATATGACTTTTTCTGTTGCTTTTGTTGCTGTCATAATTCAGGCAAGACTTTTTAGTTTTAATAAAAGTATTGAAGAGGCTGCTCAAGATTTGGGTGCTGTTCCTAATAGTGTAATTTGGAAGGTTACACTCCCTGTAATTTTACCCTCTATCATATCTGGATGGCTTCTTGCCTTTACTCTCTCACTTGATGATTTAGTTGTTGCAAGTTTCACTACAGGACCTGGGGCCAATACTTTGCCAATTGTAGTTTTCTCAAAAGTACGAATGGGGCTTAGCCCTGAAGTAAATGCTCTATCAGCTGTCATTATGTTGGTAATTGTCTCTATAGCAGTTGGATACTATATAAAGATACGAAACAGATCAGACGTTAATTAAAAGATACTCTCTTTCCCAAGCAGTAACAATTTTGTTATATTCGCCAACTTCAAGCTCTTTAATAGCTCGGAATAGTTCAACAAATACATCCCCGTATATTTCTTTTATTTCTTTTGATCTAGAAAATAAATCAAGTGCTATTGTCATACTTTCAGGCAGAGATAAATTAACGTTATAAGCATTTTTTTTTGTCTCAGCTGTGGGTTCTATTTTATTATTGATGCCGAGTAGTCCTGCAGAAAGTGTAGCTGCTATAGCCAGGTAAGGATTAACATCGGATCCTGGTAAGCGATTTTCAATTCTTAATTGACTTGCTACACTATAACTAGGAATTCTAAAACCACAGGTTCGATTTTCAAAACCCCAATTTAAGTTAAATGGTGTTCCCTCTTCAAAATAACCCATTAATCTTTTATATGAATTAACATTAGGCGCTATAAGGGGCATTAATAGTTTTGTAAACTTTTGCAAACCACCTATGTAATGATTAAATATCTTAGATGGTTTTAAACTTGCGTCTGCAAAAACAGACCTTCCTTTTTTATCTAAAATGGATTGGTGTATATGCATTGAGTTACCAGGCGCGTTTTGCATTGGTTTGGCCATAAAAGTTGCAAATAAATTATGCTTAAGAGCCGCTTGTCTTAATGTTCTTTTGAATAGAAAAACTTGATCGGCTAATTCCAAAGGATCACCATGTTTAAAATTAATTTCCATTTGTGCGGGACCTTCTTCGTGATTAATTGTTTCAGCGTCAAGATTTTGAGCTTCACAGTAGTCATATAAGTCTTCGATAATGTGATCAAAATCGTTTACTGCATCAATACCATAAGATTGATTACCTTTTTCGACTCTTCCGGATAAACCCGCAGGCGACTCAAGAGGAATGTCAGGATCATTATTTTTCTTAACAAGATAAAATTCAATTTCAGGAGCTACAATTGGTTGTAATCCTTTTTTTTTATAGAGATTTAAAACTCTTTTTAAAATACCTCTTGAGTAAACTTCGATTTCTATGCCTTTGCTGTCGACTGCATCACAAATGATTTGAGCAGTTGGCTCAGTGTACCACGGAACTTTCCTTAGTGTGGTAAAGTCTGGTTTCAATATAAAATCTCCATCTGTTGGATTTAATAATTGATCATCTATAGAATAAGAAACACTTCTTGAAACTGACATCTTAAAAAGACCAAGTGGCAATCTCAACCCATTATTACTAACCGCATTTAAAAATTTACTAGTTGGTAAAATTTTTCCTCGCGGTATGCCTGAATTATCAGGTATCATGCACTCAACTTCAGTAATTTTATTTTTTTTTAGCCAATCAATATATTTTTTCATATCTATTCCTATTTTAGATAAATTTGTTAGTTTATGTATTAGATGAATTATTCAGATAATTATTACACACGCACAAAATCATATAAGGTCGATTCTAGCAAATTAAATGAATCTATACAATGCGATGTTTGTATAGTAGGTGCTGGATTAACAGGTATTTCAACCGCATATTACCTTAGTGAACTTGACCCATCTCTAAAAATTGTAGTTTTGGAGAAAAATAAAATTGGTTGGGGGGCTTCTGGTCGGAATGGAGGACAACTACTGCATGGTTATTCCTCTGACACATTTAAAGGTCAAAAAAATATATCCCATGATGAAGAGAAGATTTTATGGAATTTTTCAGTAGACGCAGTGAAAGAAGTAAAAAGAAATATTAAAAAACATAATATTGACTGTGATTTAATTGAAGGTTTTTTGCTAACAGCAGCTTCTGATAGACAAGAAAAATCTCTTCTTAAATATCAAAAAGAACTTGAAACAAAATATAATTACAAAAATTCAGAATTTTTGAATAAAGGTAATTTAGATAAATACTTTAGGTCTCCTTTTTATCAATCTGCAGTTTACGATAGCGAATGCTCTCAAATTCATCCTCTCAATTATTGTTTAGGGCTTACAAAAGAAGCTCTAAAAAATAAAAATTTGTCTATTTACGAGGATGTAGAAGTGAGTTCTTATACTTCTGATAAAAATGTTAAAATTGTAACCTCAAAAAATATTATTATTACGGCCAATAATCTTATTTTAAGTTGTAATGCTTATATTGAAAATTTAAGCAAAGTTTTAAGACCTAAAATCATGCCAGTTAAAACATATGTCACTGCACTTGAAGCTTTACCTAATGAAACTTTAAAAATTTTTTTTGAAAAACCTATAGCTGTTTCAGATATGTTTTTTGTTTTGAATTATTTCAGGTTAAATTCTCATAATAATCTAATTTTTGGTGGCGGCGTTAGTTATTCAAATGTCGATCCTATAGATATTGAAAAGTCCTTAAAAAAAATCATTAAAAAAGTGATGCCAGGATTAGAAAAATATAACTCAATATCCACATGGAGCGGTCATGTAGCCATTACTCAAAATAGGCTGCCACATATTGGAAGAATTGATCCCAATATTATTTTTGCTCAGGGTTATTCTGGACATGGTGTAGCCTTGACAACTTTAGTTGGCAAAACTCTGGCGCAAACTATCCATGGCGAGTCGTCAAATTTTGATCTTTTCTCAAAAATTACACATTCTAAATTCCCTGGTGGAGGTATTTTAGATACTCCACTTTTAGTATTAGCTATGAGTTATTACAAGTTAAGGGATAAGCTAGGACTTTATTAGTTTATCTCTATTGAGCAATTTGTCTTTATCAAATAAAGATTTTATTTTAGTTAAAATCTCAAAATGTTCTTTGCTTTTGTATTTCTTGATCAAATTATTTTTACTATAACCAAGACCATGTTCAGCGGCAATACTCCCACCTAATTTAATTACAAGCTGATATATAAAATTTTCTAATTTTAGATATTTTCTCTTATTTGAATTATTGATTTTGTAATTGCAATGTAAATTACCATCTCCTAAATGCCCGAAGAAATAAGGTTCATACGATGTATTATTTTTATGAAATATTTTGGCTGCATTTAAAAAAATTGACCAATTATTCAAAGGCAACGATATATCAAATTTATATAAGTATGAATTTTCTACTTG
>ERZ887830.1158-NODE-1158-length-15326-cov-5.157554_pt1 | contig 15326 bp, 12 predicted proteins | sample MGYA00521101_ERZ887830 | MGnify/ENA primary metagenome ERZ887830 (study PRJEB32303, sample SAMEA104408592) | aquatic metagenome | biome: Marine water; feature: Pelagic; material: water | place: Baltic Sea | collected 2014-06-05T16:38:00 | depth 1,762 m ... | reverse complement strand
CGTGCTGCCCTCGTGATCCCGCAGGTATTCAAAGGCGGCAAAGAAATCCGCCATAAGCTTGCCCCCGTCCAAAGTCCGCTGCATCTCGCGTCCCTCTTCGTCGGTGCCCGGATAGCCGCCCAAAGGCGTCAACCCGTCCGGCCCAAAGGCCAGATACCCCGCCTTTCCAGCCCGACGCACCACGTCCTCTATATAGGGGTTCAACCCGCGATTCTCGTGGATCACCAGAACCGCCGACAGCTTGCCAGTCGCCCCCGCAGGCTTGGCCATCAGGCCTTTGATCATGCCATGTCCCTCGGGGCTTTCGTATTCGGCCACCATGGTCTCGATCGCCGGATCATCGGGCATCACCTGCTGTGCCCAGGCATAATTCGGCTGCAATTGCTCAAGAATCATAGCCCCCGTCACACCGGCAGCGGTGTATTTCGCAGCCCGGCTGATAAAGTCGCGCTTGGTCATTTTGCCATGCACATACCCGTCGTAAATTTCCAGAATGCGCTGGTCAAAATCCTGCGCCTTTTTGCGTTCTGTGGTCATCAAGAAAACTCCCTGAATGGGGCCGGATCGCGGCCTGAAGATGGACCGTTACGCCGGTCCTTTCCGAAAAGAAACGTAGCGTAGAAACCACATCCGACAAACGGAAAAGAAAAGGCCCACGCAACTTGCGCAGGCCTTGATGAAACATCCTTGCAGAGATTTTGATCCCCGGATTTTCGCCGAGACTTTGCAGTTCTCAGTCGATCTTTGGCAGCAACTCATCCAGTGACTTCTTGGCGTCACCGTAGAACATCCGCGTATTGTCCTTAAAGAATAAAGGATTCTCGATCCCGGAATAGCCCGTACCCTGCCCACGCTTGGACACGAACACCTGCTTGGCCTTCCAGCATTCCAGAACCGGCATCCCGGCGATCGGGCTGTTTGGATCGTCCTGTGCCGCCGGGTTCACGATGTCGTTAGACCCGATGACGATAGCGACGTCTGTCGAAGGGAAGTCTTCGTTGATCTCGTCCATTTCCAGCACGATGTCATAGGGCACCTTGGCCTCTGCCAGCAGCACGTTCATATGCCCTGGCAGACGTCCCGCAACCGGGTGGATCGCAAAGCGCACGTTCTTGCCCTTGGCGCGCAGCTTGCGGGTCAGTTCGGCCACCGCCGATTGCGCCTGCGCCACGGCCATGCCGTATCCGGGGATGATGATGATGCTGTCGGCCTCGTTCAGCGCCGTCGCAACGCCGTCAGAGTCAATCGCGATCTGCTCTCCCTCGACCGCCATCTGTTCGCCTGCCGGGCCGCCAAAGCCGCCCAGAATGACCGACACAAACGACCGGTTCATCGCCTTACACATGATGTAGGACAGGATCGCACCAGACGAGCCGACCAGCGCGCCAACCACGATCAGCAGGTCATTGCCCAGCGAGAACCCAATCGCCGCCGCCGCCCAGCCGGAATAGCTGTTGAGCATCGAGACAACCACGGGCATATCCGCGCCGCCAATGCCCATGATCAGGTGGTAGCCGATGAACAGCGCAGCCAGCGTCATCACAAACAGCGGCAGGAACCCGCCCGTGTTGAAGTACCAGACAAGACACAGCAGCGACAAAGCCGCAGCCGCTGCGTTCAGCATGTGACCACCGGGCAGCTTTTTGGCCGCTGTATCAACCTTGCCTGCCAGCTTGCCATAGGCAATCACCGAGCCGGTAAAGGTCACAGCCCCGATAAAGATCCCAAGAAAGACCTCGACCCGCAGAATGGAAATCTCGACACTGTCCTTTTTGGCCAGCAAAGCGGCAAAGCCCTCTGCCGCCTTCTTGGCCGCCTCATCCATCGCCATGACATTGCCAAGCTCGAAATGGGCATTGAAGCCGACGAACACCGCCGCCAGACCCACGAGGCTGTGCATCGCCGCAACCAGTTCGGGCATCTGCGTCATCTGCACTTTGGTGGCCAGTTGATAGCCGATCGCCCCCCCCGCCAAGATCAGCACAAGTGACAAGATCCAGAGGCCAGAGCCGGGTCCGATCAGCGTCGCCGCCACCGCCAGCGCCATGCCGGCAATGCCGTACCACACCGCGCGTTTCGCGCTTTCCTGCCCGGACAGACCGCCAAGGCTGAGGATAAAGAGGATCGCTGCGACCACATAGGCCGCTGTTGTAAATCCGAAGTCCATTTTCCCTACCCCGTCCTTATGATTTCTGGAACATGGCGAGCATGCGCCGTGTCACAAGGAAGCCACCGAAGATGTTGATCCCGGCCATAAACACCGCCAGCGCCGACAGCAGGATCACCAGATATGACCCGGATCCAATCTGCATGACAGCGCCCAGAATAATGATCGAAGAGATCGCGTTGGTCACGGCCATCAGCGGCGTGTGCAGGCTGTGCGCAACGCCCCAGATGACTTGAAAGCCCACGAAAACCGCCAGCACAAAAACGATGAAATGCTGCATAAAGCTGGCCGGGGCCACCAGACCCACGCCCAGCAGCAGCGCGCCGCCAATGGTCAGCAAGGTGACCTGATTGCGGGTCTGTGCCTTGAAAGCGGCGACCTCTTTGGCGCGTTTTTCCTCTGCCGTCAGTTCCTTAACAGCGGCTTTGGGCTTTTGCACCGCAATCGCTTTGACCTTGGGTGGCGGCGGCGGATAGGTGATCTCATGATCAAAGGTGACCGTCGCGCCCCGGATCACGTCGTCTTCCATATTGTGATTGACGACACCGTCTTTGCCCGGCGTCAAATCGGCCATCATGTGGCGGATGTTGTTGCCGTAAAGGGTGCTCGACTGAGCTGCCATCCGGCTGGAAAAGTCGGTGTAGCCGACGATGGTCACACCATTGTCAGTCACGATCTTCTTGTCCATCTCGGTCAGTTCGCAGTTGCCACCACGCTCTGCGGCAAGGTCAATAATCACCGATCCCGGCTTCATCGCCTCGACCATATCCTTGGTCCACAGCACAGGGGCCGGACGGTTCGGAATCAGCGCCGTGGTGATGACGATGTCGATCTCTGGGGCCAATTCACGGAATTTCGCCAATTGCTTGGCCTGAAATTCCGGCGTCGAGGGGGCCGCGTAGCCACCCGTCTCTGCGCCATCGGGCAATTCAGAGGCGTCAAATTCCAGAAAGACAAACTGCGCCCCCATGGATTCGATTTGCTCCGCCACTTCGGGACGCACATCGAACGCATAGGTGATCGCACCCAGCGAGGTGGCCGTGCCGATGGCCGCAAGGCCAGCAACGCCTGCGCCCACGACCAGAACCTTGGCCGGGGGCACCTTGCCCGCCGCCGTCACCTGCCCGGTGAAAAAGCGACCAAAGTTGTTGCCCGCCTCGATCACCGCGCGGTAGCCCGCGATATTGGCCATCGACGACAGCGCGTCCATCTTTTGCGCGCGGCTGATGCGGGGCACCATTTCCATCGCGATGACGTTGGCGCCCGATTTCTTGGCAGCCTCCATCCCGGCCTCGTTGCCGGCAGGATTGAAGAAAGAGATCAACGTCTGCCCCTCGCGCAGGCGCTTGGCCTCTGTCGTGTCGGGCTGGCGCACTTTGGCGACGATATCCGCCTCTTTCCAAAGGGCTGCGGCGGTTTTGATCACCGTCACCCCGGCCGCCTCATAGACGGCATCCGAAAACCCAGCCGATGACCCGGCCCCGGTTTCAATCAGACACTCGTACCCCAGCTTTTGCAATTGAAGCGCGCTTTCGGGGGTCATTGCCACCCGTGCTTCACCCTCAAACGTCTCTTTTGGCGTTCCGATCTTCACGTTGTCCCCCCACGAAGGCATTCAAAAAGCGACCCTTAAGGCCGTAATTCAGACCCGTCTTTTAGTGAGCGCCTTACCAAAGCACAAGGCGCGCAAGCGAGCGCGAAAGATAATTTCGTCAAATCCAGCGCCGTGTGGTAGAATAATAGGCTTGGAACTCTGTTGGAAAAGCGTCTTCGAGGCGTTTTTCTTCACCATCGATGAACCTTTTGCGGATAACGATGGCGAAGAGCGGCACCAGAGGCAGGGCAAGAACAGCCCCCCAAAAAAGGATTACCCCAGAAAGCATCAAAACATCCGCCAGATAGATCGGATTGCGGCTGTAGGCAAAAATACCAGAGGTGATCAGCGCGTTGGGCGGCTGGTGGGGGATCAGTGTCGTCTTGGCGCGCGAAAACTGCCACACGGCCATGGCCGTTAGCACCAGCCCCGCACCGAACAAGACCTTGCCCAAGGGCGATGCCCAATTTCCAAGCGCAATGCCCAGCCCGAAATTCGGGGCAAAGCGATCCAATGCATAGGCGAGCGCCATAAAGGCGACCAACCAAACCGGAGGATAATCAAGCTGTTTCATGGAGCGATAGTAAAACGGCGCATAAGATTTGCCAAGCGGCGGCGGCTGCTCGATAGTCTGTCCAACTTTTGAAAGGCAGCGCATGACATTAAACGCAAAACACGCGGTCGTTACCGGCGGCGGAACCGGGATCGGACTGGCCATCGCCCGCGTCCTTGCCGCTCAGGGTGCGCAAGTCACTATCACCGGGCGACGCCTTGACGTTCTGCAAGAGGCCGCTCTGGGCAACCCGCGCCTGCATCCGGCGGTCATGGATGTCACCAGCCCCGAACAGGTCGCCGATGTTACCGCCGCCGCTGTCGCCGCCCTTGGGCCTGTTTCGATCTGCATCGCCAATGCCGGTATTGCAGAGGGACGGTCGTTGATGAAAACCGATCCCGAATTCTGGCGCAAGATCATGTCGACCAATCTGGACGGCGCCTATCTGACCATTCGCGAGGCGCTGCGGTCTATGCACGGTCAGGACTGGGGCCGCGTGATCGCCATTTCCTCTGTCGCGGGCACTCGCGGTCTAAAAGGGGCGTCTGCCTATTCTGCGTCCAAACATGGGGTTATCGGCCTGATCCGGGCGCTTAGTGCGGATTATCTTGCCACCGGCATCACCTTTAACGCCATCTGCCCTGCTTATGTGGATACCGAGATCATCACGCGAAATGTCACGTCAATAAAGGAACGCGCGGGGATTTCGGACAAAGAGGCACGCGCGATCATGGTAAACACCAACCCCCACGGCCGCTTGATCACCGTCAATGAGGTGGCAGCCGCCGCCCTGTGGCTCTGGGGACCGGGATCGCAAAGCGTCAATGGCCAGGCGATCCAGATCTCAGGCGGACAGATGTGAAACCCCGATGACCCGCAACGAGTTCAACGCCTTCTGCGCCACTTTGCCTGCCACAAATCACGTGATCCAATGGGGCAATTCCGATGTCTGGAAAGTCCACACAAAACTCTTTGCCCTCTGTGGCTGGAATGGCGACAAGGATGCCTTTACCTTCAAAGTCACCGATTTCACGTGGGAGGTTATGCGCGACGCCCCCGGCCTGCGCCCCGCGCCCTATCTTGCCTCACGCGGGATGAAATGGCTGCAACACTATGATGCACCGGGGCTGAATGACGCAGAATTGCGCGCCCATATCCAGGTTTCCTATGGGTTGGTGTCTGCTAACCTGTCGAAACGAAAGCGGTCCGAACTGGGCATACCTCTTTCGCTTTAATAATGTGCATTTTTGACAATGTATCCCGCCATGCGTGTGATAGCCTACATCTTTATCACTGCCACCGCTCTGATCCAGAGCTACACCGCCGGGTTTGAAATCTTCGCTTGGGAAAGCCGCGGGCCAGCCGTATTCTCTGACATCCCGCCAGACCTGTTTCCTCAGACCGTAAAGATCGCCGCGAACCAAGGGGGTTATAACGCCTTTCTGGCCGCCGGGTTGTTCTGATCCCTCACCATCAGGGATGCCAAGTGGGGGGGGACGGGTCGCAACATGTTTCTCGCTCTTCGTCCTCGTTGCGGGCATCGCTGGTACGCTGAGCGTCTCGACAAAGACGCTTTCTGTGCAAACACTTGCGGCGGTGCTGGCCCTGATCGATGTGTATTCAACACATCGCGCACCCAACACGTCCTAGAGATGTCGCATTGCCGCGCGTGGGCAGACGGGATAAGCGGGACCCGCCAAGAGGGAGTGTATGATGACTGATTTCGCCGCGACCAAAGCTATGTTTCACCTGCCGGACGGCCTGATTTACCTGGACGGCAACTCTCTGGGTGTGATGCCAAAGGCCGCCGCCACGCGCATCGCCCAGACCGTCAGTGCCGAATGGGGCGAGATGCTGATCACCGGCTGGAACAAGGCTGGTTGGATGGCGCAACCCATAGCCCTTGGCGACCGCATTGGCCGTCTGATCGGCGCCGTGCCGGGGACAACCGTCCTTGGCGACACCCTATCGATCAAAGTCTATCAGGCGCTGCACTCGGCCATCACTCTGAATCCAAATAGAAAAACCATTCTCTCGGATACGGGAAACTTCCCCTCTGATCTCTACATGGCCGATGGTCTGATCCGGGCCCTGAATGACGGTCATATCCTCAAGACAGTCGCCCCCGAAGAGGTCGAGGCCCATCTCGACGAGGACGTTGCGGTCTTGATGCTGACCCAAGTGGATTATCGCACGGGCCGGATGCATGACATGGCAAAGCTGACGCAAAAAGCCCATAAACACGGTGTGATCACCGTCTGGGATCTGGCCCATAGCGCCGGTGCCGTGCCTGTTGATCTGACTGCAGCACAAGCCGATTTTGCTGTGGGTTGCACCTATAAATACCTGAATGCAGGCCCCGGGGCGCCCGCGTTCATCTATGTCGCGCCGCAACACGCCGAAACGGTCCACCCCGCCCTGTCTGGCTGGCTTGGACACGAGGCACCTTTCGCCTTTGACACAGAATATCGCCCCGGTCGCGGGATCGAAAGGATGCGTGTCGGCACGCCGCCAGTCCTGCAAATGGCCGCGTTAGAGGCGGCGATGGACATCTGGGACAACGTGGACATGCAGGCTGTGCGGGCCAAGTCCATAGAGCTGACCTCGCTTTTCATCAAAGAAGTCGAGGCCACCTGCACGGATCTGATCCTCAACGCGCCACGCGACGCGGCCACGCGCGTATCTCAGGTCGCTTTCGCCCATCCTGAAAGCTATGCCATCATGCAGTGCCTCATCGCCCATGGGGTTATCGGCGACTTCCGCGCGCCCGACAACCTGCGCTTTGGCTTTACGCCGCTCTACATTGACGAAACAGACGTGCGCAGAGCCGTTGATATCCTTTCAAAAATTATGAAAGAACGCCTTTGGGACGCACCGGAATTCAAGACTCAGGCCACAGTGACCTAAGCCCCGACAGCCTCAAGTTGACCTGAATCATTTGGGGCGTCTGTGCGCATCGTCCCCGGTCGATCACGGCGCAAAACCACGCCGATCCTTCGACTTACCATCTCCCACTGGCCCCGCCGCCGCCAGAACGCCCGCCACCAAAGGACGAACGCCCCGAGCCAGACGAACGCCCAGATCCAGACCAAGACTTTTTCTTGCGCGGAATCGTTCGGATTTCGCTTTTGGTATAAGAACAATTCTGGCAGTTGTAATCCACCCGTTTGCGCCCAGAGCTGGAATAGGTTGCGCTTTCCAATACTGTTGAGGACGTGCGCAAGGTTTTATAGCTGCATTGAGGGCAGCCACTGTGACGCGAGAACCAATTGGCATTGCGTGTGATTTCCATCGAGGCACAATTCGGACAATGCCAGACATCGTAATCCACTGATTTCAAATATTCTTCCAGTTTTTGCCCACCGTCCAGATGTTCATCATCCGCCTCTTCACCAGCTCGGATCATCAAGGACTGACACTGCGAACACGGCCTTGGGCGGTAACGCAAATAGCTGCGAATACCAAAGGCCATCGCCGCAATCGGCGCGCCCAGAATCGCAAACGCCCAAGCGCCGATCTCTCGCAAAAAGCTGATCACCCGCTGCCAGCCCAATTTCAGCGTGCTACTGTCATATTGCCCCGGATAGACACCCGCGACCTGATAGATCGTCTCGGAAACGCCCGCCAATATACCGTTCTGGTATTCATCTTGGCGAAATGCAGGCAAAAAACTGCGGTCGATCACCCGCTGCATATCGCCGTCACGGCGGCGTGCGTAGCCCGCGCCAAGCTCGATCCGCATCCGGCGATCCTGCCGCGCGACCAGGACAAGCACCCCGTCATTGCGGACCGCGTTGCCGATCCCCCAAGTGTTGAACAGACGTGTCGCAAAGGGTTCGATCCTGCCGGAATGACCATAATCCTTCATCGAGGCAATCGTTAAGACGGTCATCTCGATCCCGGTCTGGTCGTAAAGTTCAACCAGATCCCGCCGGATGCGTGTCTCTGCCTGCGCATCCAAAAGATCCGCAAAATCATTGAGATAGACATCTTTGTAGACGGGCACCTGAAACCCACCGGGCTGTTTTGCCCCCTCGCCAAGACCAGGTTCAAAAGCAATGGCCTCTGTCGGCGCGACATTCACGCGCAAATCGGATCGGGCGAGCATCCCGATCCCATATCCAATCGCAAGGCCAAGTGCCACAACGCCTGCAAACAGAAAAAGCGCAATCCGCAAATCGTAACGAGTCATGTAAAAAACCTGTTAAAATAATTTAAATTCGCAGAAATCCGCTACTCAGGCGCTCTTTAGGATCGGGCGGCTGCCTGTCTTGGCCCAATTATGAACAGCCTCTCCAAATGCAGAAAAAAGCACCGTCGATACCGGGTCCTGTGCGGCGCGATATTCCGGATGCCATTGAACGGAAAGGGTAAAGCCGGGCGCATCGCGCACATACAGCGCCTCTGGCGTAGAATCATCCGCCCGCCCGTCAATCACGACCCTTGGCCCAGCCTGATCGACGGCTTGCCCGTGCAGGGTATTGGTGACGACCTTGTGTTTGCCATATAGCTGATGGAACACCCCACCCTCATCAAATGTAACAGTCTGACGAAGCTCGAAAATTTCCTCTGGCGTGCCATTTGGCGGCATCCGGTGGTTCGTCCGTCCGGGCAAATCACGCACCTCTGGGTGCAGCGTGCTGCCAAAGGCCACAGCCACCTCTTGAAACCCACGACACACGCCGAAATAGGGTTGGCCCCGCTCTGTCAGGGCGCGGATCAGTGGCAGAACCACCTCATCGCGGGCGCGATCAAAGGTCCCATGGGCCTCTGTCGCTTCGTGACCGTAATACTCGGGGTGCACATTCGCCCGCCCGCCGGTGAACAAGAACCCGTCGCATTGCGCAAGCAGATCCTCGAGCGTAACCAAATCCGGGTCCGTCGGCACAATCAACGGCATACAGCCGGAAACCTCTGCCACCGCGCGGGACGAATGATACCCCCCGGCGTGAACGTGATATGTGTCGGTAATCATGTGGGAGTTTCCGATCACTCCAACAATAGGCCGTGCCATGCTTTGCCTCTTTCTCAAAACGCTTTGCCAAAGCATACTGCGCATAATCAGTTAATAAAAGACGCAGAGGGGGTGAAACGCCTCAATTCCGGCCCGCCGCCCAAAGATTAAGCGGCAGACCGGGAAAACCAAACCTATTATTCTGCCAAAGCTTTCAATTGCAACCGCCGCGCATGAAGAACGGGTTCGGTGTAGCCCGACGGTTGCGCTGCCCCCTTGAACACAAGATCGCAGGCGGCCTGAAAGGCGATCCCGTCAAAGCCCGGCGCCATGGGGGCATAGTTGGAGTCGCTGGCGTTTTGACGGTCGACCACGGCTGCCATCTTACGCATAGCGGCCATGACCTGTTCCTGCGCAACAACACCGTGATGAATCCAGTTTGCCAACGCTTGGCTGGAAATCCGGCAGGTCGCGCGGTCCTCCATCAGTCCTATATCATTGATATCAGGCACTTTAGAGCATCCAACACCCTGATCGACCCAACGCACCACATAGCCAAGGATGCCTTGGGCATTGTTATCGATTTCGGCATTGATCTGCTCTTCACTCAGATTCTGCCCCTGCATCAACGGGATCGTCAGCAGATCGTCCAAAGTGCCACGCGCGCCGCCCGCCTTGAGTTCAGCCTGCCGGGCAAAGACATCGACCTTATGATAGTGGGTCGCGTGCAACGTCGCCGCAGTCGGGGATGGCACCCAGGCACAATTCGCGCCCGCCATCGGATGACCACCCTTTTGCGCCAGCATGTCCTGCATCAAATCGGGCATGGCCCACATACCCTTGCCGATCTGCGCAACACCCTGCAACCCGCAGGCCAGCCCGATATCCACGTTGCGATCCTCGTAGGACGCGATCCACGCACTTGCCTTCATCTGTCCCTTGGGGATCATGGGGCCGGCCTCCATCGAGGTATGGATCTCGTCGCCGGTGCGATCCAAAAAGCCCGTATTGATAAAAGCGACCCGCGATTTTGCCGCACGGATACATTCTTTGAGGTTTACAGACGTGCGCCGTTCTTCGTCCATGATCCCCAGTTTCACCGTATCGCGAGCCAAACCAAGCGCATCCTCGACCGCGCCAAACATCTGATCCGTCAGCGCGACTTCTTCGGGTCCGTGCATCTTGGGCTTGACCACATAAACCGATCCGACGGCAGAGTTGCCGCCCGCACGCGCAAGGTCGTGCATCGCGATCATCACGGTGCACATGGCGTCGATCAACTCTTCGGGCACCTCATTTCCGGCGCTGTCAAGCACCGCCGGGTTCGTCATCAAGGGCCCGACATTGCGCACCAGCATCAGCGCACGGGTCTTGACCAAAAGGTCGGCCCCGGTTGGATCAGTGTAGATCAGATCCTCGTTCAGAACCCGATCAAAGGTCTTGTCATTCTTGGTGACTGTTTCAACCAGATCCCCTTTCATCAGACCCAGCCAATTGGCATAGGCCACAACCTTATCTGCGCCATCCACAGCCGCCACGGAATCCTCGCAGTCCATGATCGCCGTAATCGCGCTTTCCAGACGCACATCCGAAATGCCCGCCCGATCCTGTTGCCCCGTCGGACTGGTTGGATCGAACAGGATTTCAATTAACAATCCATTGACCCGCAGCAAGATTTTCTGGGTGTCGCCAACGCCGGAAGATCCGGCAAACTGAGCCGGGTCACGCAAAGCGGGCACCAAAGCTCCATCCACCACCGACAAACCGTCAATATCCGCCCAAGAGACTGATTCAAAAGGCACAACCGCATCCAGATGCGCACGTGCTGCCGCAATGACCTTGGCCCCGCGCGCCGCGTCATAGCCCTTGCCACCGGGCAAATCGCCCAGCGCATCGGTGCCATAATAGGCGTCATACAAAGACCCCCAACGCGCATTGGCCGCGTTTAACGAATAGCGCGCGTTCATCACCGGCACGACCAGTTGCGGTCCGGGAATCGCCGCAAACTCAGGATCCGTGTTGCGCGTTTCAATCACAAAATCAGGCCCCTCTGGCACCCGATACCCGATCTCGCCCAGAAAGGCGCGATAGGCGACAGGGTCCAGCGGCTTGCCCGCCTGCGAGATATGCCAGGCGTCAATCTTGCCCTGCAGGTCGGCTCGCTTGGCGACCAGCGCCCGATTACGGGGAGCAAACTCTGCCACCAGTCCCGCAAAGCCCCGCCAAAACGCATCTGCATCAACCCCAGTGCCGGGCAAGGCCTGCTGTTCTAAAAAGACGGCAAGCTCACCATCGACGTTCAACCCAAATCGTTCCACGCGATCCATCGCAAAAACTCCTGTCCCTGTATCCCGCCGCATACGACGCCAGTCACGGTCCCTACGCAACTTTATTTCAATGCGCAACCTGTCCAACCGCCAAACCGATCTCTCAGCGGTGCGGCGGGCCCCATTTTTGGCTTGGCCAAAAATGGGGAGACTAAAGTGGCGCGCATGCGCCTCCGTTTGGTTGACATAACCGACCCCATTGATGCCGCCGCACACAAGGCTTAGCCTCTTCAAAACGACTTTCAACAGTTAGGCAGACAGAATGACCGAAACAGCCCCCCAGACCATCCTGCTGAGCGACTACACCCCTCCCGCCTATCTGGTCGACACGGTTCACCTGACCTTTCGCCTGCACCCGACCCAGACCCGCGTGACCTCGCGCATCGCCTTTCGACGCAACCCGGCCAACCCCGATGGCGCGTTTCGCCTTGAGGGGGAAATGTTGACCCTGATCTCGCTGGCGATTGACGGAGACCCGCTCGCCCCGACAGATTATAGTGTCAGTGACACCCATCTGACCATAGCCCGCCCCCTGCCCGATGCCTTTACCTTTGCCGCAGAGGTGGAAATTTCGCCCTCCACCAACACCGCCCTCGAGGGGCTTTATATGTCAAACGGCATGTATTGTACCCAATGCGAGGCCGAGGGCTTTCGCAAGATCACCTATTACCCGGACCGCCCCGACGTGATGGCGACCTTTGATGTGCGCATCGAGGGCGACGCACCGGTCCTTTTGTCCAACGGCAACCCCGGCGCCTCTGGTCCCGGCTGGGCGGAATGGCGCGATCCCTGGCCCAAGCCCGCCTATCTCTTTGCGTTGGTCGCGGGCGATCTGACCGCCCTCAAGGGTCCGTTCACCACCAGATCGGGCCGCGCGGTCGAGCTTGGCATCTATGTGCGCCCCGGCGATGAGGCGAAATGCGCCTATGCGCTGGATGCGTTGAAACGCTCGATGATCTGGGACGAAGAGGTCTATGGGCGCGAATATGATCTGGATGTGTTCAACATCGTCGCCGTGGATGATTTCAACATGGGCGCGATGGAGAACAAGGGCCTCAATATCTTCAACTCGAAATATGTGCTCGCCAGCCCCGAAACGGCCACGGATCGCGATTACGACTTTATCGAGGGCATTATCGCACACGAATATTTCCACAACTGGACGGGCAATCGCATCACCTGCCGCGACTGGTTTCAGCTGTGCCTCAAAGAGGGGCTGACCGTGTTTCGCGATCAGCAATTCAGCGGCGATATGCGCGGCCATGCGGTCAAGCGGATCGAAGAGGTGCTGCAACTGCGCGCGCGCCAGTTCCGCGAGGACACCGGGCCACTGGCCCATCCGGTGCGCCCCGAAAGCTTTGTCGAGATTAACAATTTCTACACCGCAACCGTTTACGAAAAAGGGGCCGAGGTTATCGGCATGCTCAAAAGCCTTGTGGGCGAGGATGGCTATGCCAAGGCCTTGGACCTTTATTTTGACCGCCACGACGGGGATGCGGCGACCATAGAAGACTGGCTCAAGGTGTTCGAGGATGCGACGGGACGCGATCTGACCCAGTTCAAACGCTGGTATTCGCAGGCGGGCACGCCCCGGCTCAGCGTGTCGGAAACATATGAGAACGACCGCTATACGCTGACCTTCACACAGGTCACACCGCCCACACCCGGCCAGCCTGACAAGGCGGCGCAGGTGATCCCGATTGCGCTTGGCCTGCTCAATCCCAACGGGGACGAGGTGCTGCCAACGACCGTTCTAGAGATGACCGAACCGGAGCAGAGCTTCACCTTCGACAACATGCCGACGCGGCCAATCCCGTCAATCCTGCGGGGCTTTTCCGCGCCCGTGATCCTGACCCGCGACACCAGCCCGCAAGAGCGCGCCTTTCTGCTGGCCCATGACAGTGATCCGTTCAACAAATTCGAGGCGGGCCGCGCCTTGGCAAAAAATGTGCTGATCAGCGGCATCACCGACACGCCTGTGGATTATGACCTGTTTCTGGACGCTTTGCGCGCTGTGGTCTGCGACGACGCGCTGGATCCCGCGTTTCGCGCGCTGGCCCTGCAACTGCCGTCAGAGGATGATCTGGCGCAGGCGCTGTTTGACGGCGGTGCCACGCCGGATCCCGTGGCCATCTGGGCCACGCGGCAGCTTTTAAACCGCAAAATAGCCAGGCACCTGGAGGCAGATCTGTCGCGCATATATGATGCGATGGCCGTCGCAGGTCCCTACACGCCGGATGCGGGCCCCGCGGGTCAACGCGCCCTGCGCAATGCGGCCCTGTCCTATCTGACGCCGCTGGACAATGGCGCGCGCGCCCGTGTGCAATTCGCAGATGCGGACAATATGACCGAACAAACCAGTGCGCTGGCCAATCTGATCAACGCCGGGCAAGTCACGACAGAGGTCGACGCCTTTTATACCCAATGGCGCCATGACCGCCTTGTCATGGACAAATGGTTCGCGTTGCAGGTCAGTTATGCCCCGCCCCCCTTGGCCGTCGAAGTCACGGCGGCCTTATGCCAGCACTCTGACTTTGACTGGAAAAACCCGAACCGCTTTCGCTCTGTCATGGGCGCTTTGGCGATGAATACGGCTGGATTTCACGACCCATCCGGCGCGGGGTATGATCTGGTGGCCGATTGGCTGATCAAGCTTGATCCGCTGAACCCACAGACCACCGCGCGGATGAGCACCGTGTTCGAAACTTGGCGGCGCTATGACGCAGATCGCCAAGCCATGATGTGCGCCGCCTTGCAGCGCATTGGCGCGACCCCAAACCTCAGCCGCGATACGACCGAAATGGTTACCCGCATCCTAGGAGATTGATATGAGCCGCAAAACTGTACTTGTGACCGGGGCCAGCGCCGGAATTGGCGCGGCCTCTGCCCGGCTGCTGGCGGCCAATGGCTATGACGTAGCCATCGGCTATAACAGTGACCGCGCGGGGGCCGAGGCTGTGGCGGCGGACGTTGAGGCCGCAGGTGGCAAGGCGTTGTTACTAAAGGCGGATGTGGGCAATCCGGCGGAAATTGAACAAATGTTCAATACACTGACCGCAACCTTTCCGCGCCTTGATGCACTGGTCAATAATGCCGGGATCGTCGCACCTCAGGCCACCGTGGCCGAGATGGAGGCAGAGCGGCTGACCCAGATCTTTCAGGTCAATGTGATCGGCGCGTTTCTGGTCGCGCGCAACGCGGTGCGGCTGATGTCCACGGATAGCGGCGGCGCAGGCGGCGCGATTGTGAATATCTCGTCCGTCGCGGCACGGCTGGCCTCGCCCAATCTCTATGTGGATTATGCCGCCTCCAAGGCTGCGATCGACACGCTGACGCAGGGCCTGTCCATCGAGGTCGCAACCCAAGGCATCCGCGTCAACGCAATCCGTCCGGGCATCATTGAAACCGACATTCATGCAAAAGGCGGCGAGCCAGAACGCGCCGCACGCATGGTGCCGATGATCCCGATGCGCCGCACTGGCAGCGCGCAAGAGGTGGCCGAGGCGGTGTTGTGGTTGCTGTCAGATGCCGCCAGTTATGTCACCGGCAGCATCATGGATGTCAGCGGCGGGCGCTAGGGGTATGGCACGTGGGGGCCAGCCCCCACACCCCCGAGGTATTTTCAGCCAGATGAAGGGGCACATTCGGCCTTGGCTTCCACGCGTGACGATTACTTTTTGGCGGAGCAATAAGGCTGGGCGCGGGTCCATGCGGCCATATCAGAGCGGGAA
>ERZ887830.1143-NODE-1143-length-15455-cov-52.327208_pt1 | contig 15455 bp, 13 predicted proteins | sample MGYA00521101_ERZ887830 | MGnify/ENA primary metagenome ERZ887830 (study PRJEB32303, sample SAMEA104408592) | aquatic metagenome | biome: Marine water; feature: Pelagic; material: water | place: Baltic Sea | collected 2014-06-05T16:38:00 | depth 1,762 m ... | reverse complement strand
TGTTGGATTGCTTCCCCTAGTCTATTTAGCCTCGGACTGTTGATGTGATGAGGAGTCTTAGACATCGTTTTGATTTCACGTCCATGTTCCCTCGCTGCTTGTTTAATCTCAGCTCTATCTGTGGTGTGTCCTCTAATGCATAAAAAGAAATCTGATTCTTGCTTGCATTTTTGGATGCTTGGTGCGGCGAGTTTAAAAGCATTTTTGCCAAGCCTCATTAATCCAGAGATACAGCGCTTCTTTGCCGACGCTTCTTCAGGATGTCCTGTTTTCAGGTTTGTCCCGCAAACCATTTCTGCGTAGCTTTGAACTTGTGCCTGCATCGAAGCGTCCGCAGTCATCGTTGAGGCAAGCCCCGATAGGCCCAGTGCTACGAAGAACAGTGTGCGCATCAGGCAACCAATCAAGCCATCTCCATCCACTATTAGTCACTACGCAGCTCGTTGATGCGGTTGTTTGATTTCAATCAAAAATATTGAAGAGCTTTGAAAGCTAGTGGCCATTCCCCTCGTTTATCACCAGGCCTACAGCGCACCTCTGCCGTCGAGCCATCGCTTTCCGATGGCGAAGTTCAGGTTGTTGTTTGAGGCCCTCAATGGTTTGGGTTTGGCGGAGTCTTCTCAGATGCATGCCCCCCTTCCTGTGCCTCGTCGCTGGCTGGAGAGTGTTCATCTGCGCCAGTATCACGAGGCGTTTGCTCGGGGCAAGCTTGATCGGCAAGCGCAACGCAGGATTGGTCTTCCGGCCACCACACCTTTGGTGCAACGCACCTGGTTAGCGGTGGGGGGAACACTGCTCACGGCCAGGTTGGCTCTTGAGCATGGTGTGGCTTGTCACCTTGCTGGTGGTACGCACCATGCCTTCCCCGACTACGGCAGTGGTTTCTGCATCTTCAATGACATTGCCGTGTCAGCCAGGGTCTTGCTGGAGGAGGGGCGCCTGACCCGCTTGATGATTGTGGATCTGGATGTGCATCAAGGCGATGCCACGGCGCTGATCTTTGCTGACGACCCGCGGGTGTTCACCTTTTCTGCTCATGCAGCCTCGAATTTTCCGTCTCGGAAACAGAGCAGTGATTGCGATCTGCCATTTGAAGATGGCGTTGAGGATCAGGCCTATGGAGCTGCCATTGGCGAGGCGCTTCCTTCACTCCTCGATCGCTTTAAGCCCGAACTGGTGCTTTACAACGCTGGAGTGGATCCGCATCGAGACGATCGCTTGGGCCGGCTTTGCCTGTCCGACCTAGGCCTTTTGCAACGCGATCATCTCGTGTTTGATGCCTGCCTTCGTCGTCAGATCCCAGTCGCAAGCGTGATTGGTGGTGGCTATGACGCCCTCGATCCCCTGGTGAAGCGTCATGCCCTGGTGTTCAGGGCAGCGACCGACCAAGCGAGATTGCATGGTCTTTAAGAGGACAAGACTCAGTCTTCCGCCCAGATGTAGCGCGTCAGTTCTGAGCCATCTGGCTCGGGTGCATTGAGAGCAAAGTCCACGCAGTCCTGAACCTCAGCATCGATCTCTTTCTCGATCGCACGCAGCTCATCAGCATTCACCAAACCATCGGAGACCAGATCGCGCTCAAAGGCTTTGAGGGGATCGCGCTTGGCCCAGAATTGCTTTTCCTCCTCGGCTCGGAGCTCATCAGGGTCGGCCAATGAGTGGCCCCTGAAGCGATAGGTGAGGCATTCAAGAACCGTTGGACCTTCGCCGGCACGCGCCCGTTCGATGGCCCGTTCTGCAGCGGCTCGAACGGCGAGCACGTCCATGCCATCCACCTCTTCTCCAGCCATGCCGAAGGCAGCCGCTTTGCGCCAGATCTCCGGATCGCTGGTGGCACGGTCATGGGCCATGCCGATCGCCCATTTGTTGTTCTCCACCACAAACAGGATGGGCAATTTCCAAAGTTGGGCCATGTTCAGGCATTCAAAGAATTGCCCGTTGTTGCAGGTTCCGTCTCCGAAGAAGGCTGCGGTGACGGAGTCACTACTGGAATCCCCCATGGCATCACGCTTGTAGCGGCTGGTGAAGGCAGCGCCTAGGGCCACAGGGATGCCTTCGCCGATAAAGGCGAACCCCCCCAGCATGTGATGGGGCTTTGAGAACAGATGCATTGAGCCGCCACGGCCCTTGCTGCAGCCGGTCTCCTTGCCAAACAGCTCACTCATCACTTCGCGGGCCGGGACGCCTGCGCTCAAGGCATGCACGTGATCGCGGTAGGTGCTGCAAAACCAGTCGTGCTGACGCTTCATGGCGCCGATCACGCCCGTACTCACCGCCTCTTGGCCGTTGTACAGGTGAACGAAACCAAACATCTTGCCGCGGTAATACATCTCCGCGCATTTGTCTTCAAAACGCCGACCGAGGGTCATGTCCCGATAGAGCCTCAGGCCCGTCTCGCGGTCCACGCTGGCTCTTTTGGTCGTCACGAGAGACGACAATCGCTCGGCGTGAGCTCCTACCGGGGACGCCCCATTCGCAAGCTTTTGATCGATGCCTGCAGCTGCGCTTACTGCGATGTCCTGACTCATGGCACCACCTCTTTGACAACGAACTTTAAGGGGCCGTGTTGAGGCAATGGGCAAAACCCCTTTCACTGCCTAAAGTCTCACTGCTAATGAGCGCAACGCTGGTGGAATTGCCCATCGATCATTTCCGCCTGTTGGGCGTCAGCCCTTCAGCTGAAACCGAGTCGGTGTTGCGGACGCTGCAGTTGCGTCTCGATCGCTGCCCCGATCAGGGTTTCACCCATGAGGTCCTCATGCAGAGGGCTGAACTGTTGAGGCTTTCTGCCGATCTTTTAAGCGATGCGGCGCGACGGCAGGAGTACGAGAGCACCCTGCTCAAATTGGGCCGTGATCATCCGGAAGAGACCGCTGGGCTGGAAATGCCGTCCAGCCGGGAGGTCGCTGGTTTGATGCTGCTGTGGGAGGCTCACGCTCCACACGAGACCTTTCAGCTCACCCGCCAGGTGCTGCAACCTCCGCAGGCGCCCGCCCTTGGTAGTGGACGAGAGTCGGACCTTGCCTTGTTAGCGGCACTGTCTTGCCGGGATGCGGCCCGCCAAGATCAGGACCAGCGTCGCTATGAATCGGCTGCAGGACTGCTGACGGAGGGACTGCAGTTGCTCCAGCGCATGGGCAAGCTCCCCGATCATCGGCAGCGGCTTCAAACGGATCTCGAGCAGCTCACCCCTTACCGAATTCTGGATCTGCTGAGCCGTGATCTGGCGGAACAAACAGCCAGGCAGGAAGGACTGGTGATGCTGGAGACCTTTGTTCAAGATCGCGGTGGCCTGGAGGGGGGTGCTGCTGAATTAACGACGGCTGGCATGGACCAGGGCAGTTTTGAGTTGTTCTTTCAGCAGATTCGCCGGTTTCTAACCGTTCAAGAACAAATTGATCTTTATGGGCGTTGGGAGCGGTTTGGCTCGTCTGATGCCAGCTTCCTCTCCGTGATGGCTTTAGCAGCCGCTGGATTTTCCCAACGCAAGCCCGAGCGCATTCAAGACGCCCGCGGCAAGCTACAAGCCTTGGTTCTTGTTGGTTTAGATCTCAATCCATTGCTGGGATGCATGGATTTATTGCTCGGTGATGTGGACCGGGCGTTGGAGCACGTCCATGCCAGTCCTGATGCCGATCTGCAGGAATGGCTGGCGAACCACCCCAGTGACGACTTAGCGGCTCTATTTGACTACTGCCGCAGCTGGCTGGGACGGGATGTTCTCCCCGGTTATCGCGATGTGGATGCCCAGGTGGTTGACCTGGAGGCTTGGTTCGCTGATCGCGATGTGCAGGCGTATGTGGAGCGCCTGGAGCGCAAGGAAGGGCGAAGCGTGGCGTCTGCCGACCCGTCTGCAACGCCTGTTTCTGAGTCGGATTGGAGCTTCGGCAATCTCCCCCCACTCGGCCTTGATCCAGAGGGCGCCATGCCCCTGTCTTTCGGCGACGTGGACCCCTTCCCTGAGGACAGCTCAGATCCTGGGGAGGAGGAGGCCAGAGGGAGTGGGCTGCGCCGGATCATTCCATTGGCCTGGACGAAGCTGAACATCCGCCGCCCGTCCCTGTCTCGACTGTCCCTGTCGCGTCTGTCGATGTCGAAGTTGTCACTGTCGCGGATGTCCATGTCTCGGATGTCTCTGCCCCGGCTGTCGCTCTCTCGGCTGTCGGTGAATCGGCCCTCATGGCCGCAGCCCAGGCGTTCTGTGTTGATCGGCTCAGGTGTCGTTGTCGTGCTCGTGGTGGTGGGATTCAGCCTTGTGGGGCTCAGGCGTGAGGCGCAGCAGCAATCAGCATCTACTTCAACAACGAATCCCACCGAGGAGGCCCTTCCCACCGAGGATGTTGTGTCTTCTGAGCCGAAGGCCACCCTCAAGCAGGAGCGCCCCAAGCCCAATGAGCTCATAGCGCCATTAGCGGTGGAGAAACCGAGTGAGGTTCAGCTGCAAGCCCTGCTCCAAACATGGCTTGATCTCAAGGCAACAGCGCTGAGCCAAAACGGGGATACCGAATCCCTGGTTGAAGTGGCCCGACCTGTTCTTGTTGGTCGCGTGCGTGATCAGCAAGCCGCCTTGTTGCGGGATGGTCTCGTCCAAAAGGTCCAAGCTTCGATCACCTCGATTCAGACGGTGAGCTCAACCCCGTCTCGCATCGAAGTGAGGGCCCAACTCACCTACCGCGATCAGACCCTGAATGATCAGGGTGAGGTGGTGGATGAGACTCCCGCTGGCAACCTGCCGGTGACGTACATCCTTGGCCGAGATCCTGATGGTTGGCGCTTGCAGGCCTATATCCCTGGCTAACAACTTGGTTCAGGTGCTGTCTCTGGATGAACCCATCAGGTTCAACAAAGGGGGTAAGACTTTTACAGTTAACTGAAGTGCTGCGCGGACCTGCTCCATGTTTGACGAGCTTTCAGCCCGTTTTGAAGATGCCGTCAAAGGGCTGAGAGGCCAGGACACAATCTCCGAAACGAATGTGGAGGGGGCGCTTAAGGAGGTCCGGCGGGCGCTTCTCGATGCGGACGTGAGTCTGCCGGTGGTCAAGGATTTTGTGTCCGAAATCCGCGAGAAAGCAATTGGTGCTGAGGTTGTTCGTGGTGTAACGCCCGACCAGAAGTTCATTCAGGTGGTGCATGAGCAGCTGGTCGACGTGATGGGGGGCGGCAATGCCCCGCTCGCGAAGGCCGATCAAGCGCCCACGGTGGTGTTGATGGCTGGTTTGCAGGGGGCAGGCAAAACCACGGCGACGGCCAAGTTGGGGCTCCATCTCAAGGATCAGGGGCGTAAGGCCTTGATGGTTGGGGCTGATGTGTACCGCCCTGCTGCGATTGAGCAGTTGAAGACCCTCGGCGGTCAGATTGGTGTGGACGTCTTCAGTCTTGGGATCGAGGCCAAGCCTGAGGACATCGCAGCGGCCGGTTTAGCGAAGGCCAAAGAGGAGGGTTACGACACCCTCTTGGTCGATACCGCAGGCCGTCTGCAAATCGACTCCGAGATGATGGAGGAGATGGTGCGGATTCGTAGCGCCGTGCAGCCCGATGAGGTGCTGTTGGTCGTGGATTCGATGATTGGCCAGGAGGCAGCCGAGCTCACCCGTGCCTTCCACGATCAGGTGGGGATTACTGGAGCGGTGCTCACCAAGCTCGATGGTGATTCCCGCGGTGGCGCGGCGCTGTCGATTCGCAAGGTGAGCGGTCAGCCCATCAAATTCATCGGTACGGGCGAAAAAGTTGAGGCTCTCCAGCCTTTCCATCCCGAGCGGATGGCGAGTCGCATCCTCGGGATGGGGGATGTGCTCACGCTGGTGGAGAAGGCGCAGAAGGAGGTTGAACTCGCTGACGTTGAAAAAATGCAGAAAAAGCTGCAGGAGGCGTCGTTTGATTTTTCCGACTTCTTGCAGCAAATGCGCTTGATCAAGCGGATGGGCTCCCTTGGGGGGTTGATGAAAATGATCCCGGGGATGAACAAAATTGATGACGGCATGCTCAAGCAGGGAGAGCAGCAATTAATAAAAATCGAAGCGATGATCGGTTCGATGACTGCGGCGGAGCGCTCGCAGCCCGAGTTGTTGGCGGCTCAACCCTCGAGGCGCAGGCGGATTGCCTCCGGTTGTGGCTATCAAGCTGCGGATGTGGACAAGGTGCTCGCGGATTTTCAAAAGATGCGCGGTTTTATGCAGCAGATGACCAAAGGTGGCGGGATGCCAGGAATGCCCGGGATGCCTGGAATGGGTGGCGGTGGTTTCCCCGGAATGGGTGGCGGGATGCCTGGCATGCCAGGAATGCCCGGGATGCCAGGAATGGGGGGTGGCATGCCCGCTGGGCAGCCTGGAGCGGCTCCCCGCAGGCAGCGTCCTTACAAAAAGAAGAAGGGTTTTGGTCAGCTTTGAGTCCGCGGCACGGTAAGTTGGTTGCATAGCGCAACTTTTTTGTTGCGCTGAAATCCACCTTTAAGCAAGCGCCACGATGATCAAGCTCCGCCTGAAGCGGTTCGGTAAGAAGCGGGAAGCGAGTTTCCGCCTCGTGGCCTGCAACAGCACGTCACGCCGAGATGGCCGCCCCCTTCAGGAGCTGGGTTTTTATAACCCACGCACCAAGGAGACCCGTCTCGACGCCGAGGCCTTACGTGTGCGCCTCAGCCAGGGTGCTCAACCCACCGATGCGGTTCGTTTCCTGCTCGAGAAGGGCGGACTGCTCGAAAAGAAGGTGCGACCCGCTGAGACCATCGGCAAGCTGAAGCAAGCTGCGGCCCGCGAAGCTGCCGTGAAGCAGGCTGCAAAAGATGCGGCAGAAGCGAAAGCTGCAGAAGCAGCAGCAGCCAGTGAATCTGACGATTCAGCCACTGAATCCACCGAAAGCTGATCAAATCCATGCCCGAAGCTGCCGCAACAGGTCGCTTCGTCCTTGATTTACCTCACTCTGAAGCCGCTCTTGCCTTGGCAGGTTCGGCGGAACAGACCCTGCATCAGCTGGAAGCTCTGACCGGTGCTTCCCTCGTGATGCGGGGTCTTCAGCTTGAAATGTCGGGCAGTCTTGTCCAGATCGAACGCGCCGCCGCGGTGGTTGAGTTGGTCCGGCCGATCTGGCAGGACGGCCAAGCGGTGTCTCAGGTTGATCTGCAATCAGCGCTCGGTGCTCTAAATACGGGCCAAGCTGAGGATCATGTCGCCATGGGCGATCAGGTGCTCGCCCGCAACCAAAAGGGCAACCTGTTGCGTCCGCGCACCTTGCGTCAGAAGAAGTACGTGGATGCGATGGAGCGCCATGACCTCACGTTTGCGCTCGGGCCCGCCGGTACGGGAAAAACCTTTCTCGCGGCGGTCTTGGCTGTGCGCATGCTCATGGATCGAAAGGTTGAGCGACTGATCCTCACGCGGCCAGCTGTGGAAGCTGGCGAACGTCTTGGCTTTCTTCCCGGCGATTTGCAGCAAAAAATTGATCCCTATCTCAGGCCCCTGTACGACTCCCTGCATGCCCTGCTTGGACCTGAGAAAACCACCTCCATGCTCGAGAGAGGTGTGATTGAAGTAGCCCCCTTGGCTTACATGCGCGGTCGCACCCTGGCGGGAGCATTTGTGATTCTCGATGAGGCTCAAAACACCACACCAGCCCAGATGCGCATGGTGCTCACGCGTTTAGGGGAGCGTTCACGCATGGTGGTGACCGGTGATGTCACGCAGCAGGACCTACCACCTGGGCAGTTGAGTGGTTTGGTGGAAGCGGCACAGGTGATGGACGGGGTGGCCGGAGTTGCTGTTTGCCATCTCACCGCAGCTGATGTGGTGCGTCACCCGCTGGTGCAACGGGTGGTGGAGGCCTATGCCAGCTTTGATGAACAAGCTCATCCATCAACAGTTAATGGCATCAGCCTGCTCACGGGCCCTGAGTAGGGATGCCCCCGCATTGAAATCGATAGGGGGATCCACACTTCAGTAGCGGGCCATTCGTTGAAAGCGCTGTCAGGATATATGCAGTCTTCAGTGAAAGGCATGCCAGCCAGCAGTAATTTTCAAGAGGCCATCCGCGAGGCACAATCCAGTGCTCTTGTTGGCCCCAATGTTGTCAATAAAGCCCTGCCTTATGTAGGCGGCGGCATGGTGCTTACCGCCGCAGGTGTCCTTGGTGGCATGTCCACCATGGCTGCCATGGGTCCAGCCTTCAATGGGCTGTCGATGGTTGCGATTATTCCTTGGTTCATTCTGTTCTTTGTTGCACAGAATGCCGCCAAAAAAGGCAATAACGGCACCGCCTTGCCGTTGATGGCTGCCTTCAGTTTGCTGACGGGCTTCACGCTTACCGGCCTAGTGGTGCAAGCCGTTGCGGTTGCAGGTGTTGCTTCTATTGGTATCGCTGCGCTCGCGACGGGCCTCACCTTTGCGATTGCCTCCATTGTTGGTCGGCGCATGAGTGACAGCGTGGGTCAAGCGCTCACGGCAGTGGTGGGTTTTGGCTTGATCGGCTTGTTGATTGCCATGGTCGGCATCTTTGTTGCCGGTTTCTTCATTCCTGGGATCTTTGCAGCTACCAATCTTGCGATTGCAGGTTTTGGAACGGTGTTGTTTGTGGGAATGGCATTCGTGGACTTCTACACGATGCCTCGCACCTACCGCGATGATCAATATCTCGCCGGTGCGCTGGGAATGTACCTCACTTATATCAACCTGTTTATCTTTATTTTGCGCTTGATCATTGCCCTTCAAGGTGGTGGTCGTCGCGACTGATTTGGGTTAGGTAGCAAACACTTACTTCCAATTTATTTTTTCAATCCCGGCTTTGTCCGGGATTTTTTATGGACAGTGTGTGTCGACCTGTAAGGAATCAAGGCGCAGTGAACCCCCCTTTGCTCTATTGAGAGTTCGAGCTTGGCGAGGCCATTCATGCGCAAGAAGAGTGCAGGGCCAATGGGAAATGATCAAGGGAATGATCAGGGGAATCAACGGGTCCAATTCATTCTGCGAATCGCAATTGCCGCCGCCTTAGGCGGCTTTCTGTTTGGTTATGACACGGCCGTGATCAATGGGGCGGTGTCTGCCATTCAGTCCACATTCAATGCGTCTGCCGTGAATCTTGGACTCGCGGTGTCGTCAGCACTGCTGGGGTCTGCGGCAGGTGCCTTGGGTGCTGGTTGGCTTGCCGATGGGATTGGACGTCGCCGAAGCATGTGGCTTGCGGCGATTTTGTTTGTGGTCAGTGCCCTGGGCTCTGCGTTGGCGCCCCGCTTGATGGATCTGGTGGCCTGGCGCGTGATTGGGGGTGTGGCTGTGGGTTTTGCCAGTGTGCTGGCGCCTGCCTATATCGCTGAAATCTCACCAGCGAAGATGCGTGGGCGCACGGGGTCGTTGCAGCAATTGGCCATTGTGCTGGGGATTTTTATCGCGCTTTTGATCGACTATTTATTGGTTCTTGCCACCCCAGATCAAAACCCTTTGTCGGCGTTGGGGCCGATAGCGGCATGGCGATGGATGTTGATGTCTGAGCTGGTTCCTGCTGTGATTTATGGGGCCATGGTCTTGCAAATACCAGAGAGTCCTCGCTATTTGGTGCAAAAAGGTCGGATTGAGCAGGCCCGTGTGGTGATCAGTAAAACCCTCGGCGAGCCAACACAGCCGGTGATTGATCGAATTCAGTTCAGTCTTGGCAACCATGAAGGGAGCTCAATTGCTGATCTTTTCTCAAGGCGAACCTTGTTTTTACCTATTATTTGGACAGGGATATTGCTGGCAATGTTTCAGCAGTTTGTGGGTATCAATGTGATCTTTTATTACTCCAGTTCATTGTGGAAGTCCGTGGGATTTAGTACCACGGACAGCTTGATTATCACGGTGATTACTTCAGTCACGAATGTCGTCACCACATTCCTGGCGATTCTCACGATTGATCGATTGGGGCGGCGTCCCTTGTTGTTGGTGGGGTCTGTCGTGATCACGATCAGCTTGGGGCTGATGAGTTGGGCCTTTGCCGGAGCTCCGATCGTGAATGGCGCGCCTGTGCTTTCCGGTGCTTCCTCATGGGTGGCCTTGATTTCAGCCAACGTTTTCGTCTTCGCGTTTGGCTTCTCTTGGGGACCGGTGATGTGGGTTCTCTTGGGAGAGATGTTCAACAACCGTATTCGTGCTCTCGCCTTGGGGTTGTCTGCCACCGTGAATTGGTTGGCCAATTTTGTGATTTCCACCACGTTTCCTGTCTTTCTTGAGTCGTCAGGTCCGTCCCTTGCCTATGGCCTTTATGCCACGGCTGCAGCGATTTCATTTTTCTTTGTTCTATTCATGGTGCGGGAAACCAAGGGGCGGGAACTTGAGGATATGGTCTGACTTGTTCAGCTTTTTGGATGAGGTTTCTGTTGGTTCCTGGTGACTTCAAGCGTTTTGGCACAACGTTTCTCTTCGCTGTGCTGGCGCTGCTGTCTCCCCTGGGACCGCAGCTTCTGCGGGCGGAAGAGGCCAAAACCCCCGAGCGTGCCGTCTGGCAAGTGACGCCTCAACCGCTGTTGCATAACTGGTTGGATCTCCCTGACTGGGTTTCGATTTCGCTGGGATACGTGAATGAGATCAATGGCAATCCTTCCGGAGGTTTGCGGCAAAGGGCTACATACACGCACAATCTTTCGTTCAACACAAGTTTTTCCTCTGGATTGAGTCGTCCAGAATCCGAATGGGATGAATTTGATGCATGGAAGCTGGTCATCAATGCGTCGCAACGCTCCGGAACGAGCTTGTCTGAAAAGATTCCAAATGCTCAGTCTGTTCAGCAAATTTTCGGTTATGGGCAAACTTTTAGACTCGCTGGACTTTGGGTTGAACGCAATCAAAGTGACGCAGGTTTGCTTAAAGTAAAGCTTGGGAAAATGGCGACATTTGATGACTTCGCTTCATCACCGCTTCTTTGTTACTACAGCAATAATGGCTTTTGTGGTCAAATCTGGGGAGTGCCCAATTCACTTCCTGTAGCGGCTTATCCGGCTAATCAGTATGGAGCCGTGCTTCATTTAGGTGATCGGGAACGTCATACCTTGCGCTATGGAATCTATCAAATCAATCCAAAAGGATTTGAGCCTGAATATCATGGCGCTGATCTTCAAATTTCTCCATCTGCAAATGGTCTCGCTCAGTTTTTACAGGTTGATATTCCCTTCGCAAAGCGATCCTCCATTCCTGTTAAAAAGGCCGAGCATGGAGGCTTGCAAAGTGTGCCCGAGGATGAAAAGGATTTTGATTATGTGTCGGGACTTCCGACCCCAGGGCTTCAGTTGGGTGGTTGGTTAGGGCGATGGGATTTTCCTCTTGTGAGTGATCCCCTTCAAGTTTCTAAGGACAACAACGGCGTGTATGGATTGGTATCGGTGCCGATGACTCTCAACAAGCTGGTGTTGGATGGTCAGCTTTGGGCAAATGCATCGCTTGGATTGAATTCCGATGTGCAGCAGATTCCACTGTTTTATGCCGCTGGTTGGGTCGGAAAAGGATTATTTCGCAATCGCCCCGACGACACGGTGGTGCTTGGCTTTTCCCATGCCCGATGGAGCCCAGCGGTTCCAACAGATCAGATATGGGAATCGATTGTTGAATTGGGCTATCAATTTGCTTTAGGTGACAACATCACCATTCAGCCCAATCTTCAGGTGGTGTTCAATCCTTCAGGCACAGGTTCGGTGCCGGATGCTTTGGTTTTAGGGATGCAAATGTCGCTTTTGTTCTGAGTTGAAAATAAGAATTAGTCCGCTACAGCAATTAATCCGCTACAGCATCCACTGCTCGTGCAATCGCTGTTTTCTGGTTGGCGTCGTACCCCCAGCGTTCCAGAAAGGCCACATCGCTGCCTTGATTGTTGCTTGCTGCTGCCAACAAGGTTTCTAAGCGTGCTTTAACGCTATGAGGTTCGAGTTGGCGTAGCAACTCGGTGCAGCGCAGGTTCACGCGCTCTGAACCTGCAGCTTGCAAGTCATCCGCTTGCTTGCGGTGGTGCACCACCATCGCTGCGCTCATTGCCAGATTGCGAACGGTGAGGTCCACAACTCCTTCACCGCAGGAACGCAGTTTGCCCACAAGGGCTTCAGGCAATCGATCCATCAGGGCACTGTCGCCAGCAAGGCTGATCACAAAAAAGCCTCGCGCTCCATCGCGGCTCTCCACCAGCTCTCCCACGCGATCAGCAATCACCTCATCACTGATTTCTTCTTGGTCCCATTGCCGGAGCCAGATAGCGGCAATTTCCATCGCCTGTTGAAAACTGGGCGCTTGCACGGAATCTGGAGTTTGAGGATCGGTTTCTGACGGAACAGTTGAGTCCTGATCTGTCATGGCGCTGAGGATGGGATGAGCAGTCCGAGCAGAGTAGGCAGATAAGCATTGAGTGGCTCTCTCTCAACAGTTGTTTGCGACACCCTTATTTGAGGCAAGTCTGGCCAAAGTGAGGACAGCCAGTCGGTGAAGCGTGGAAGCTCAACAAGGTCATGATCTGCATCTAAATCTGCCGGCTGGGCATTGGCAGGCTTTGCAGCGTCATTGCGAGCAAAGCGGAGAGACGCGAAGCGCCGTGGTTCGCAAAGCGTTGGCGGATTACCTCGATCTCGACCATCACACCCTTTGGCAGCTCTCCACTTCCACCGCTGTTGTGGAAGGGGTTTTTGGGGGTGCCCTGCAGGTGAAAGACCTCATCGACCATGGCGACTTTGGTCTTGGCACCTTTGAACAACTCGATGGTGAAGGGATTCTTCTCGATGGGGTCTGTTGGCAGGCGAGGGCCGATGGCAGCTTGATCAAGGCGCCGCCTGATGAGGCCATCCCCTTTTGGGTCGCCACCCATTTTCAGGCTGAGCGTCAGATCAGCGCGACGGACATTGGCAGCATTGAGGATCTTGGTGCGCGAATCGACCCGCTTCGGCCTGGAGCCAACTTGTTCGTCGCGATCAAGATCAAAGGGCTGTTTGAACAGGTGGAGATGCGAACGGTGTCGAGGGTGCCTGAAGGTGTGGGCTTGCTCGAGGCTTCAACCAATCAATCCGTGGTTTGTATCGAAAAGGTGTCTGGAACGCTGGTGGGGTTTTGGAGCCCTGCGCACACCACCAGCTTGAACATTCCTGGTTATCACTTTCACTTTCTTGCGGACGATCACAGCAGCGGCGGTCACGTTCTGGATCTCAAAGCGGATTCTTTGGAGATTGAACTCGACTTTCAATCGAATCTCAGGCTGGCGCTTCCAGAAACCAAGCAGTTTCTTGAGGCCGATCTGTCCAATGACATCAGCGAGCAACTCCACAAGGCGGAAACCAAACCTCAGCAGTGCGCCGATGACAGCGCAGACTTAAACGATGGTTGAGTCTTTGTCTCGTTCGTTTACAAGCAATACGCCTGAGGGATTTCGCTCTGGTTTTGTGGCGCTGATTGGTCGCCCCAACGTGGGCAAGTCCACGCTGGTGAATCAGCTCATCGGCGACAAGATTGCGATCACATCGCCTGTGGCCCAAACCACCCGCAATCGGCTGCGCGCGATCCTCACTACTGATGAAGCTCAGCTGATTCTTGTGGATACGCCTGGCATCCACAAGCCCCATCACCTCTTGGGAGAGAGGTTGGTTCGCAGTGCCCGATCAGCGATCGGTGAGGTGGATCAGGTGCTGCTGTTGCTCGAGGGAAACGAGGCTCCAGGGCGTGGTGATGCCTTCATCGTGCAATTGCTGCGTCAGCAACCGTTGCCGGTGCAGGTGTTGCTCAATAAGTGGGATCTGGTTCCGTTAGAGCAGAAGGACGCTGCCGATTCGGCCTACCGCGAGCTTCTCGGCGAAACCGATTGGCCGGTGCATCGCTGTAGTGCTCTCAGTGGTGACGGCTGCCCCGAGTTGGTGAAGGCGATTAGTGCGTTGATGCCTGAGGGACCACAGCTTTATCCAGCGGACATGGTGAGCGATCAGCCCGAACGCTTGCTGATGGGAGAGCTGATCCGCGAACAGGTGCTGCTCAATACGCGCGAAGAGGTGCCCCACAGTGTTGCGGTGAGCATTGATCGCATTGAGGAGGTGCCCGCAAAAGGTAAGGGCAGTGGGCGCACCGCGGTATTGGCAACGGTGCTGGTTGAGCGCAAAAGCCAGAAGGGAATCTTGATTGGCAAAGGCGGGTCCATGCTCAAAACGATTGGTCAGGGCGCACGTCTGCAGATGCAGACGTTGATCGATGGTCCGGTGTACCTCGAGCTGTTTGTGAAGGTGGTTCCCGATTGGCGCAGCAAGCCGGCCCGACTCGCGGAGTTGGGGTATGTGGGCGATTAACGGGTGGATACCGCACCTGCGAAGATGCAAGACATGAGCGATCAAACTCCGTTCCCTCCGTCTGATCTCGACGGTTTTCTTGCCCTCTGCGTGGGCCGTTGGATGAGCTTGCGTAGCCGCTTCCTGATCAATGCTTCGGAGCAGGAGTGGCATAGCAGTGAACGGGGCGAGGTGGAGGTGTCGGCTTCCGTTGCCGCTGGGGTGCCCTGTTTGGACGTCACTCCCGCTGAGGGTGCCAAGAGCACCCTTGCCTTTCAAGCCGACGGATCTCTTGCGATTCACGCAGGGGGCAGCGAGCAGTCGGGGCGTTGGCAGTTGCTTCCTGATTCCAGCCTCGAGCTTTATTTGCAAGCCGGAAATGGTGACCAAGTGCTGGAGCGTATTTGGTTCACCAAACCCAACCTGCGCCTGCGAAGCACCACTGCGGTTGATGAGGATGGACAGCCCCGGCAGGGCAGTTTCTGCTCGGAGATCAGGCGCGTCAGCCGTCCACAGAGCTGAGATCGGATGGCTCCCTATCGCCTCGATGTGATCAGCTTGGCGCCGCAGGCCTTTGCGCCATTGCTTGAACTTGGGGTGATTGGTCGTGCCTTTGGGGCAGGCATTGCGGAGCTGCACCTCCACAATCCTCGCGATCACGCCATCGACCGTCATCGCAAGGTGGACGATGTGCCTTATGGAGGGGGCGCCGGCATGGTGCTGAAGCCGGAACCGGTGTTTGCTGCTTTTGAGTCGGTACCGGTTTGCCCACGACGCCGTGTGCTGTTGATGTCACCCCAGGGACAACCCCTGCGTCAGGTTGATTTACAGCGCTGGTCGAAGGAGTACGACCAGTTGGTGTTTCTGTGCGGTCATTACGAAGGCTTTGATGAACGCATCCGCTCTCTGGCTGATGAGGAAGTATCGATGGGGGATTTCGTGCTCACGGGCGGTGAACTTCCAGCGATGACAATCATCAATGGGGTGGTGCGCTTGCTGCCAGGCACGGTCGGCACGCCGGAATCCTTAGTGGAAGAAAGCCATAGCGATCTGTTGCTTGAGCATTCGCACTACACGCGCCCGGCGGATTTCCGCGGCATGACCGTGCCCGATGTATTGCGCAGCGGTGATCATGGAGCTGTGGCCCTTTGGCGTCAGCAGCAGCGTGAGCAGCGCACCCAGGAACGTCGACCAGATCTATGGACGCGTTGGCAGCAGA
>ERZ887830.1136-NODE-1136-length-15479-cov-9.068011_pt1 | contig 15479 bp, 14 predicted proteins | sample MGYA00521101_ERZ887830 | MGnify/ENA primary metagenome ERZ887830 (study PRJEB32303, sample SAMEA104408592) | aquatic metagenome | biome: Marine water; feature: Pelagic; material: water | place: Baltic Sea | collected 2014-06-05T16:38:00 | depth 1,762 m ... | reverse complement strand
GCATCCATCATTGCCATGGTACCAGCACATACTGTTGCCATAGATGAAGAACCGTTAGACTCTAATACCTCAGACACTACACGTACTGTGTAAGGACAATCATCAGGAATCATTCCTTTTAAACCACGCTGTGCAAGATTACCATGTCCAACTTCTCTACGAGAGGTTCCACGAATAGGTCTTGCTTCACCTGTACAAAAAGGAGGGAAGTTATAGTGAAGGTAGAAACTTTCTTCTCCTTCAAATGATGGCATATCTATTTTATTTGCATCTCTAGAAGTTCCTAGAGTTACTGTAGCTAGTGCCTGAGTTTCTCCACGAGTAAACACTGCAGAACCGTGTACAGATGGCAAGTAATCAATCTCACACCATATATCACGTATTTCATCAGTCTTACGACCATCTAGACGTAGCCCTTCATTAACGGTAAGATCACGAACAGCTGCTTTTTCAGCCTTGCGGTAGTAGTCAGAAACCAGATCGCCAAACTCTTCCATTTCTTCTTCAGTAAAAGAAGCTTTTACTTCTTCCTTAATTGCTGCAAAAGAAGCCGTACGCTCTTGCTTAGTAGATCCAGCTTTAGCCACTGCATATACTTTGTCATACGCCATATCATGAACTCTTTTTACAAGCGCTTCATTATCTGGCTCTTCTTCGTAATCACGTACTTCTTTTCTTCCGAAAGCGTCAGCTAAACGATGTTGCGCCTCAATTTGAACTTTAATAGCTTCATGTGCAAACTTAATAGCCTCGATCATTTCTTCTTCAGAAATCTCATCCATTTCACCTTCTACCATCATCACAGAATCTGCAGAAGCTCCAATCATCATATCGATGTCAGACTCTTCTAATTGTGCTCTTGTTGGGTTTATAATAAACGCTCCATTAATACGTCCAACTCTAGCCTCAGAGATAGCACATTCAAAAGGAAAATCAGATAGTTGGATTGCTGCAGATGCAGCAAGTCCTGCCATTGCATCTGGCATAACATCATCATCATGAGACATTAACTGTATCATCACCTGTGTTTCTGCGCTGTAGTTCTTTGGGAATAATGGGCGTAACACACGATCCACTAGACGCATCGTTAATACCTCACCATCACTTGGGCGTGCTTCTCTTTTGAAGAATCCACCAGGATAACGTCCTGCTGCTGCAAACTTCTCTCTGTAATCAACGGTTAGGGGTAAAAAGGGTAGATCTTTTTGCTCGTAGTTAGAAACTACCGTACAAAGCATCATACATTTTCCAGACTGTACCACGACAGATCCGTGTGCCTGTTTTGCTAATTTTCCAGTTTCGATAGAAATCTCTCTACCGTCACCAAGGTCAATGACCTCTCTAAATACTTTAGGTATCATATTTTTCATTTATGATGCGCACCCGCGCATCGTTAATTTGGTCAAGGTTTGATTTTCAAACCAAGTGTTGTTGTGTTGTGTGTGGTTTGACCAATGAAAAACTAAAGGGTAGCCTTTTCAGTACTTAAATGTAATAAAAAAGTAAGGGGCTCACTGAGCCCCTAGTATGGATTATTTACGTAATCCTAATTCTTTTACTATTGCTCTGTAACGTAAAATGTCTTTTTTCATTAGATAGTCTAATAAAGAACGACGCTTACCTACTAGCATCACTAGAGAACGCTCTGTGTTGTAATCTTTGTGGTTTGCTTTCAAATGCCCCGTAAGGTGTTGAATTCTGTAAGTGAATAATGCAATTTGAGCTTCTGTGTTACCAGTGTCTTTTGCAGATTTTCCGTGCTTTGCGAAAATCTCTTGTTTTTCTTTTGGATCTAAATACATGCTAATATTTTTGTAAATGATTTTTATGTATGAATCATGTCTATCATAATTCGAGTGCAAAAATAGTAAAATTCAATGATATGGCATTGTTTGATGATATATTATTTAAAAAACATGAGACCTTACTTTTTTCAATACTCTTTCAATAACTCAAAAGAGGGTACAGAGTTATAAAAACAAAAACTCCTCTCTATTGCTTAAATAGAAAGGAGTTTTTAATATAGTATTGACTCTTGTTAAAGATTGCGCTAGAATTTTCTTATGCTGTTTTTTCGCGCAGTGGTTTGTTTTGCACTAAATCTAGGTATAAATTAATCTTACGCTTCATGTCCTTGCGGTGTGAAATAAAATCTAAAAACCCATGTTCTAAAACAAATTCTGCACTTTGGAAACCATCTGGCAGGTCTTTACCCGTGGTGTCTTTTACCACACGCGGTCCTGCAAAGCCAATCAATGCTCCTGGCTCACTGATGTTAATATCACCAAGCATTGCAAAAGATGCTGTTGTTCCTCCCGTTGTAGGGTCTGTACATAAAGACACATAAGGAATACCTGCATCTGCTAATTGCGCTAGCTTTGCACTAGTTTTAGCCAATTGCATGAGAGATAATGCAGCTTCCATCATTCTAGCACCACCACTTTTACTTATAAGTAAAAAGGGTGTCTTTGTTTTTAAAGCATGATCTACAGCACGCGCTATTTTTTCTCCAACAACACTACCCATAGAACCTCCAATGAAACTAAAGTCCATACAAGCAATCACTAAGTTTTGCCCCATAGATTTTCCTACTGCTGTACGTACAGCATCATTTAATCCTGTTTTCTTTTGAGCATCTTTAAGCCTGTCTACATACTTCTTTTTGTCTTCAAATTTTAAAGGATCCTTGGACGTGAGAGTGGTGTCTAATTCTTTAAACTTGTTGTTGTCAAATAAAATCTCAAAATATTCCTTGCTACCAATACGTACGTGGTATCCATCTTCTGGACTTACATAAAAGTTTTTTTCTAACTCTTCTGCGTCTACTATTTTACCTGTTGGAGATTTGTACCACAATCCTTTTGGTACATCTTTTTTATCCTCGGTAAGGGTGTTGATTCCTTTTTTTGTTCTTTTAAACCAAGCCATATTGTAGTGTGTTTAAAACGTATTGTTATGAAATTTTGATTATAATGTGTTCACATTATTAAGGTCTTCAAAGGCCTTTTTAAGACGTGCTTTGAACGTTAGTTCAGCCTCACGCATCCATTTTCTTGGATCGTAATATTTTTTATTTGGGATATCTCCACCATCTGGATTTCCAATTTGAGTTCTTAGGTACTCAATGTTTTTGGTCATGTAATCACGAGGCCCTTCTGTAAAAGCAAATTGAAGGTCTGTGTCAATGTTCATTTTCACAACTCCATACCCAATAGCTTCACGAATTTCTTCAACAGTAGATCCGCTTCCTCCATGAAATACAAAATCTACAGGATTAGATCCTGTTCCAAATTTTTCCTGTACAAATTCCTGAGAATTTTTTAAGATTTTTGGTGTTAGTTTTACATTTCCGGGTTTGTATACACCGTGTACATTACCAAATGCAGCTGCAATAGTGAATTGGTCGCTTACTTTCATTAATTCTTCATAGGCATAAGCTACCTCTTCTGGTTGTGTGTAAAGTTTTGAAACATCTACATCACTATTATCAACACCATCTTCTTCTCCTCCTGTGATTCCAAGTTCAATCTCTAAAGTCATACCTATTTTGCACATACGGGCTAGATACTCTTTACAAATGGCGATGTTCTCTTCAATAGGCTCTTCACTAAGATCAATCATGTGAGAGCTGTAAAGAGGTTTTCCAGTTTCTTTAAAATGCTGTTCTCCTGCATCTAAAAGCCCGTCAATCCAAGGCAATAATTTTTTTGCACAGTGGTCTGTATGTAAAATTACTGTTGCTCCGTATAACTCTGCTAGTTGGTGTACATGCTTTGCGCCTGCAATTCCTCCAGCAATAGCCGCTTGATGATTGTCATTAGACAATCCTTTACCTGCATTAAACAAACATCCTCCATTAGAGAATTGAATGTTGACAGGAGCGTTTAACTCAGCGGCAGTTTCCATTACTGTATTTACACTACTATTTCCTACAACATTTACTGCTGGCATAGCAAATCCTTTTTCTTTAGCATATGCATGGATTGCTTGAATTTCTTTTCCAGAAGCAACTCCTGGTTTGATTGTATGTGACATAAGTTTGTTTAAAATTTAAAGCAAAAATAATGAATTTAAGTTATAATTAACAGTCAATCCTAGTGCATTTATTTCTCTTTTTGTGTGATGGCTTTGCTAGCAGGGGCAACCCCTTTATGAACTTGTTTTTAGAAGAATAATTTTTGAATTTTTTCTCAAGCTCTACCCCAATTTCTAATCCTCTAGAAAGGATAATTAATTCCGATATTAAAAACAGCATTGGCAAAGTTACTTTCTTTGAACCACCTGTTTGACTCAGAAAGTGCCGGGTTGTGTATTTTAAAACCGGTGTCCAGTCTAGCTACAAAAAACCCAAAATCATATCTAAGACCAAGACCACTTGCAAGTGCAAGTTCTTTTAAATCTTCCAAGCCGCTAAATTTAAGGGACTCCTCTTTTACATTATCCAGTGCATTCCAGATGTTTCCACCATCTATAAATAGTGCTCCTTTAAAGGCTCCTAAAATGGGGAAGCGGTATTCTAGATTAAAAGCAAGTTTGAAGTTAGCTTCGTTAAACTCGAACAGGCTACCGCTAGATCCTGGACCCAAATCATAGGGTCTCCAACCTCTATTGTCATTAGCTCCACCTGCAAAATAACTTCTTGTAAAGGGGATGCTTTCGCTATTTCCGTAAGGAACCGCTATACCGCCAAAGGCACGAATGGCCAGTACATAATCGTTAGAGACCTGCCAGTGTTTAATAAATTCTGCTTCTACTTTTGCATATTGAGAAAAAACAACACCTAGGGTTTCATAATTTTCATTATTGTTTTTTTTGAGTCCAAGAATGTTTGAAATGCCCGAGAGTATTTCTCCAGCTGTTTCAAGCTTCCAGCGGAGTCTTGAGAAATTTTTGTCAAATATATTTTCTCTCGTATCACGTGTCCAAGTAAAATTTGTCGCAAAAATAAGATTGTTTTCTGTTAATCTAGCCTCGCGTTGGATCACACTAAAAAGGGTGTTGGTTTGATCCTGATCCAGCGGATAGGCTCCTTGAGCACTATTGTTTAAAAACGTATCTATGCCCGAGGGAATCTGTAATTGGATTTCATTGTCTTGAGAGGTAGAATACAGAGAAGGGTCTATGGTTCCTGGATTGGAGTTCTCAATATCTTGCGCAATTTCATTTGCTTGATTGTAGGAGTTGGTGTAGATATTAAAGTAGTTACTCGTATTGAGATTTCTAACAAACTGCACATTAAACAAATCAAAACTATTTGTTCTGGTTATTGATGGTCGCCAATTGTAATTATAAATACCACTTAGGCTTTGCCTGTCTAATCCTATATTATTTTGTGCGTTAAACCCAAGACTAATATTTGTGGTTGGCGCCATGTATTTTGGGATCCATCTATCTACGTTAATAGGCAGCATAACCCGAGGAATAGAGAGTTTTGAGGTAACACCAAATTCTGAAATATTAAAAAAGCTATTGTTATCTGCAACATCTTTTGAGGCTCCCAGTGAGCCATTTCCAGATATTTGTAAAATTTCAGCTCCTTTAAAAACATTTCTTAAAAACAATGAGCCTTTAAAACCAATACCTACTTGCTGAATGGTAGAGGTAAAGGTGTCAAAACTCGCATCTAGGGTTGCTTTTTTTCTAGGGGTTAAAAAAATAGTACTCACCAAGCTTTGATGCGTTAGATCTCTTGGGTCTTCTGCGTAGGTTATGTTTGGGTATTTAAAAACTTTTAAATCACTAAGCTGGTTGTAGGTTAGATTTCTGTCTACATCTCTATATATCTTGTTGGGTAAAATAGCAATGGCATCTGTGATGGCCTTTGGGTTGTATTTTAATTTGTCGTAACTAAATAATGTATAGCCGTTATAGCGAACAGAATCTTGAAACTTCCTTCCTTGGTTGGCAAAGGAGTAATCTGTTATGATTTTTACATCATTTACTTTATAGACTTTAAAAGGCACTGTTTTGGAAGTGTCATTAACTTCAATAGTACGCTGGGGTATGATATAGGTAATGTTAACTTTATTACCGGTATTAACGGTGTCTGCCTCAAAATTTATGTAATCTCTGTCAAAGTTATAAAAGCCAGAGTTGCGTAGTTGCACGTTAATACGCTCTCGCTCGTTCTCAAAATCTGTAGCAGCATATTGAGTTGCTTTTTTTATAAAGGTGTTGTTTTTAGTGGCCTGAATAATAGAGTCTATAATTGGAGAGGCAATTTTCTGCTCAATATCATTTACAAAATAAGGATCTTTTAGCGTTACATTATAAGTGATCTCTGCTCTGCTGGCTTTGCGCTTATTTTTTGTAACATCATAGCTTACCTTTACATTAAACCATCCTTTTTTTGCATACCACTGCTTGATGCGCTCCTGTGATTTTTTAGTTTTTGTTTCATTAATTATCTCTGGAGCATCTCCAGATTTTTTTAACCATTGGTTAAAGCCTATGTAGTAGTTTCCTAGTTCGGTTAGTTGTTTTTTGGAAAGCAGACGTATTAATCTTTGTTCTCTTTTTGGTTTTTTTTCAAGCCAAGTAGTAAAAGTACTATCTGGCTGTTGGTCTGCAAGATTGTATAAATGGAGCCCTGCAGGAATACCAATTAAAGGTATCTTGGTATTAGGGCGTTGGGTTAATTGGCTAAACACCCCAAAGTCATCTACTTTTTGTCCATCCACCTCAATGGTGTTTTTTGTGAGTAAAAGTTGATCTTGAGTTACATTTTTAACTGCATTACAAGACCCTAGGAGTATCGTAATTCCTAAAATTAATGATATTTTTGTGATGCCTAATTCCAAATGTGTTGAAAGGGTCAAGAGGGTTGTTTATCTAATAATCAAAAATACTATAATTTGATAAGTAAAGGTCAAATAAAACTAATAACGAGTTTACAGCAAAAAAAGTACCGTAACAAAGAGGGTCTTTTTATTGCAGAAGGAGCAAAGGTTATAGGTGAGCTTTTAAACCAAGGGCTTGACCTTCACAGCCATTTCCATACAAATTCTCAGGCTCATGATTCTGGTATTCAAGAAATTTCAGAAGTGCTGCTTCAAAAAATTAGTTGTTTAAAAACGGCCAACACCTCCTTGGCTACCTTTAAAATACCAGCGCCAAAACCGCTTTTAACCACTGGGCTAACCCTTGTGGTAGATGCCGTTAGAGATCCAGGAAATCTAGGAACTATAATTAGGCTTTGTGATTGGTTTGGAGTTAGCCAATTAGTATGTTCCCTAGATACTGTAGATTGTTACAATCCTAAGGTGGTTCAAGCTACTATGGGTTCTATAGCTAGAGTATCTGTCCATTACTTGGATATATACCAATACCTAAAACAGGCAAAACTGCCAGTATATACAGCCACAATGGATGGAGAAAATGTGTATGATACTACCTTGGCAAGTGATGCAATACTAATTATGGGTAATGAGGCAAATGGGGTTTCTCAAAAAATAAAAGCCCTTTCTACCCATCAAATTGCTATTGCGCAATTTGGTGAGTTGCACGCTACAGAGAGTTTGAATGTGGCCTCTGCCACAGCAATACTCCTTAGTGAGTTTGCACGTACTACTGAAATGTAAAATTAATAAACATCCCCCGAGAATTTATAGCGCTGAGATTTGAGGTGTAGGTGCTCAATGGGTTGTTGTCTGGCACCAGTTCATTGCTAGTTGCAAATACGCCCCTAATTGTTGGTGTGAACTTAAAGAAATATAGATAGATATCTACCCCAAAACCAAGCTCAAAATAGTTTGTGATGCGCGTGGTTCTAAATTGTCCTAAACTATTGTCTTCAGGATTTTTCTCGTTACTTGATAGATTTAAAGAAGTAGAGACCCCGCCAATTATAAAAGGCTTCCAGTTATTTAGCCTCTTGGTGCTAAATTTTAGCAATAATGGCAGGTGAATATAGGTAGATTTAACCTCACGCAGTGCGGCTATTTCATCTCCAATTCTTGGAAAAATCAGGTTTCTTTGGGTAAAATAAATTCCTGGCTCTAGCCTAAGGTTAATGTATTTACTGATGCGCATGTCTCCAATAAGCCCCACATTAAAACCTGTAGTTGGTTCAACAATGACATCTGTATTGGTGTTGCCCAGCTCATCGTTGTACTCAATTTTAAAATCATAACTGTTAAAGCCTAAAAAATAACCCCAAGTTAAAAATTTGGCATCAAAGGTTTCTAGGTTAGACAGGCGCTCACTGCTAAATAGTTGCGCTTGAACACTTTGAGTGAGCAGTCCTAAGGCCAGAAGTATTATTAGTTTTTTCATACTATTTTGTAGCGCTATAAATGGTGGCTACACCAAAAGTTTGTGGTTTGTGTTGTACCTCTATAAACCCGGTTTTTCTTAAAATATTGTTTAATGCTTCTCCATAAGGAAAAACAGAGGCGCTTTCACTTAAGTAATTGTAAGCCACTTTATCTTTACTAAATAAAGTGCCCACTAAGGGTAAAATGTTTTTACTGTACATATGGTATCCTTGTTTGAAAGGAAACTTTTTTGGCACAGAGGTTTCTAAGATTATAAATAGGCCGCCCTTTTTTAATACACGTAGTATTTCAGAAAGTCCTTTTTCTAGATTTTCAAAATTCCGTACTCCAAAAGATACCGTAACCACATCAAAGCTGTTGTCCTCAAAGGGCATAGCCTCACCATCTCCTTTAATAAAATCTACTTTTGCCTGTAAGGCTGTATTGTTCACTTTTTTGCGCGCCATTGAGAGCATGCCCTCAGAGAGATCAAAACCTATGATTGTTTTTGCAGCAATGTGTTTGGCAAATTCTATGGCCAAATCACCGGTGCCTGTAGCAACATCTAGTATGCTATCTGGATTGTGGTTTTTTGCCATTTGCAGCACTTTACGGCGCCATTTTAAGTCTGTACCTAAAGAGATGACTCTGTTAAGATTGTCATACTTATTTGATATGGTGTCAAACATTTGTTCTACCTGCTCTTTTTTGTTGAGGGTAGAATCTTTGTAAGGAGTTACTTTTTTTTGTGTTGTCATTTCGGGTGCAAAAATAGCATTTTTTATTGTTACATTTTTTCAATTTTTTAAAACCCCATTAAAATAAATCATCATGTAAAAGCCCTTATTTGGTTGTTGGATGATTTTCAAAATAGAAGATACCATCTGCAGAAGCCTTTGTGATTTAAAAATTCAATACATTTGCACTATATTTCTAAATATTGTTATGAAAATTATTATCGCCGGTGCAGGTGAAGTAGGGTTCCATTTGGCAAAACTATTATCTTTTGAGTCTCAGGATATCACACTTATTGATACCCACAGAGATTCCTTGTCATACGCAGACACCCATCTAGATATTCGTGTTGTTCGCGGAGATGCCACCTCTATTAAGGTCTTGGAAAACAGCAATGTTACTGACACAGATTTAGTCATCGCTGTAACCTCCTCAGAGACTACAAATATTACTGTTTGCGTTTTGGCCAAACAATTAGGAGCAAAGAGGACCATAGCTAGAATATCAAACACAGAATTTATAGATCGTAAAGATGAGGTTGGTTTCACCAAATTCGGGATCGATGAGCTAATTTCTCCAGAGTCTTTGGCTGCCAATGAAATAGAGTTGCTACTCAATCAAAGTGCTTTTAACGACACCTATGAGTTTGAGGGTGGCGCTTTAACTATGATTGGTCTGCATTTAAACCGCACCAATAGTTTTATAGATAAAACAGTTAAAGAGGTGGCAAGTGTGTTTCCTAATTTAAAGTACGTGCCTATAGCCATGCAGCGTTATGGAACACAATATACTATTATACCCAGAGGAGATACTCAATTTAAAGAAGGAGATCAAGTTTATTTTATAACCACCAAAGAAGGTGTTGATGAAATCTATGAGCTTACCGGAAAAGAGCGGCACGAGATTAGAAATGTTATGATTTTGGGAGGGAGTAACATTGGGTATAAAACAGCCAGTGATTTATGTAAAAATAGATTTAACGTAAAGCTTATCGAAAACGATAAGGAAAAGGCTTTTGAAATTGCCGATGACATACCAAGTTGCTTGGTTATTAACGGTGATGGAAGAAATGTAGAACTACTCCTAGAGGAGGATGTTCAAGACATGGATGCTTTTATTTCTGTAACAGGAAATAGTGAAACCAATATCATGTCTTGTTTGGTAGCGAAATCTAAAGGGGTTAAAAAAACAATTGCCCTTGTAGAGAATATGGACTACTTTCAGTTGTCTCACTCTATAGGTATTGATACTTTAATTAATAAAAAATTACTAGCAGCCAACAATATCTTTAGATACATACGTAAAGGAGAGGTTGTTGCTATGACCAAGCTTAACAACATGAATGCAGAGTTGTTGGAGTTTGTGGTAACACCATCTTCTAATGTTACAAACAAGACCATACGAGATATTGATATTCCTCGCTCTGCCATAATTGGTGGTGTGGTAAGAGATGGTGAAGGGCAAATTGCACTGGGTGATTTTAAAATACAAAGCGGTGATCGTGTTGTTGTTTGTTGCCAGCCGCAGTCTATAAGTAAAGTAGAAAAACTCTTTGTGTAATGAGTTTTTTTAAACAAGTAAATCATAAAATTATTGCACATATCATGGGCCTACTCCTAGCGGTAAACGGCTCTTTTATGTTAATTGCCTCTATAATGAGCGCCGTCTACAACGATGGTTTGCTTCAGCAAATGTTACTCTCAGGGCTAGTTACTCTGGCAACAGGAGGCCTAGTTATGTTTTTAACCCGAAAGCACAAAAAAGAACTACACAAAAGAGACGGATATATTGTTGTGGCAATGGGCTGGGTTATTATGTCTTTGGCCGGCACACTGCCCTATTTGTTTACTGGCGCAATACCCTCATTTACCAATGCTTTTTTTGAAACCATGAGTGGCTATTCTACAACGGGAGCTAGTATTTTAAATGATGTAGAGAGCCTTCCAAAGGGTATTTTGTTTTGGAGAAGTATTACTCACTGGATAGGCGGCATGGGTATTATAGTTTTGGCTGTTGCTATATTACCTTTACTAGGTATTGGAGGAATGCAATTATTTGCTGCAGAGGCTCCTGGGCCTGGAGGAGATAAGTTACATCCAAGAATTACAGATACTGCAAAACGATTGTGGCTCATATACGTGGGTTATACAGCTGCAGAAACTTTATTATTAAGCCTTGCAGGAATGAGCTTTTTTGATGCGATCAATCATTCATTGAGCACGCTTAGTACGGGCGGTTTTTCTACCAAAAATGCTAGTATAGCTCACTGGAATGACACCCCACTTATACAGTACATAATTATGTTTTTTATGTTTCTGGCAGGTACTAATTTTGTACTGAGTTACTTTGCATTTAAGCTCAAGTTTTCTAAAATAATTCGTGATGAGGAGTTTAAAGCCTACTCATTTTTACTTATTATCCTTACGGCTATTTTTGCTGCCGTTATCTACTTTAAAGTTGATCTTAGCGCCAGTAGTATTGTGCACCCTATGGTATGGGGAGAGTTGGAAGCAAGTGTTCGTCACGGCTTATTTCAGATATTAGCCATTGTTACCACTACAGGTTTTGTGACCTCAGATTATGCTATCTGGACTCCTATTTTGACCATATCTTTATTTGGTTTAATGTTTTTGGGTGGATCTTCTGGGTCTACCTCTGGAGGGATTAAAATTGTACGGCATTTAATTATGATTAAAAACGGAGTTTTAGAGTTTAAACGTACCCTGCACCCTAATGCAATTTTACCCGTACGTTATAACACAAGAGCTGTACAACAGCCTATTGTTTTTAACATACTTGGATTTTTTATATTATACATGCTGTCCTTTATTGTTGGTGTGATTGTTTTTTCTGTGCTCGGGCTTGACTTTAAAACGGCCCTTGGTGCTGCAGCATCAACCCTTGGTAATGTAGGTCCAGCTCTTGGAGATCTTGGCCCTGTGCACACCTATGCAGATTTGCCGTCACTGGCAAAATTATGGGCTACTTTTTTAATGTTAATTGGAAGGCTTGAACTCTTTACAGTACTTATTTTATTTACACCTTTTTTCTGGAGAACACGATAGGGCTAGTCATTAAAAGATATAATTTCTATCTCCACGCGCCTGTCATTGGTGCTTCTTCTGCCAAGTGGTTGCCTAAAGGCCATACCTTTATAGCTCATTCTGTTTTTGTTAATCCCTTTTTTAATAAGGTAATTGTAAACGTATTGAGCCCTTGCCTCACTTAAGTTTTTCTTTCCTGTTCTTAGATTTGTAAAATCTATTCCTGGATTATCAGGGTCTCCACAACAAATATGGCCAATAAGCTTAAAGGTCATGTTTGGGTATTGTTGTAAAAAAGTAAGAAGTTTTTTCAGTGCTTTTTTGCTTTCATTTAACATGATATCTCTGTCTTGATAGAACCTAATACCTTCAATTGTGATTTTGTCTCCCGCTCTAAATACTTTTGCATATTCTGGGGCAATACCACTTTGAGTGGGTTTTAAGACAATCTCACCAGCTACTTTTACATGGTTTTTTTTTAGGTGAATAAAAATATCTACACGTCTGTTGGTTTTTGAATCACTATCCAACTCACCATATCCCTGAGAAGAAATAATGGTAAACTCACGCAAGTTTTTAGTCACATTTGCTGCTCTACTTTTAGAGAGCGTTAAGTTGTAGTCTTCTTTGCCAACTGTGTTGGTGTAGCCTTTAATATGAACATCTAGCTTGTCTTTGTTGTGTATTTGTTTTATGCTATCAAGAATAAAGATGTGTTCTTGTGTAAGCTGTGATTTGTCATTTTCAAAATACAATGAAAACTGCATCTGATCTTCTTGCGCCCACAAAAAAGGAGCACAAAATATACATATATATGAAAGTAAAAGTTTCATGAGCAGATATTATCAGTACATAAATGTACTAAAATCTAAAGACTTGCCTTGCTTGAGGTGTAAATCTATGTGTTTTACTGGGTCTTAAAGCGCAATCTTTTTGTATGGATTAAGCCGTGAGTTTTTCAGCCAAATGGCTCAAGTCTATTTCATTAATTTCTTTTCCCGTTGAGAGTGTTATAAGGCTTTGGACATTCCCTAAATAGGGCAAAAGGGTGAGTTTTGTGATTATAAAAGTCTCGTAGGCCTCTATGTCTTCAACAATTAATTTGAGCAGGTAATCAAAGGTGCCACTAACCCTATGGCACTCTACAACTTCTGGAAAATCATTCACTTTTTTAACAAATTTCTCTAAATAGGTGCGTGTGTGCCCCTGCAGCGTTATGGCAACAAAGACTGTTTGTTTAAGCCCTAGTTTTTTTTGATTTAACCTGGCAGAATACCCCTTTATGTAGCCTTCACGCTCAAGTTTTTTAATGCGTTCAAAAACAGGAGTTGTAGATCTCTTTAAATCCTCAGCAAGACTCTTTACGGTTCTATTAGAGTCTTTTTGTAGTGCCTTTAGGATGGCAACATCTGTTTTGTCAAGTTTCATTTGCTATTTATTCCGTTATTTTGCCGTAAAAATAGAATAAATATTATGTTTTTTGTAATATTTAAGAATAAAACACCAATTATTAACTTAAAGGCAGGTAATACACATTATTTAAATTACATTTTTTGTATTTTTATAAATTATTAAAAAGATAGAAGCGGCATGACAGAAACTGCATTTAATATGCCTAAAATGGGCGAAAGTATAACCCAGGGCACCATACTTAATTGGTTGGTAGAGGAAGGCGCCGCTTTCCAAGAAGGTGATATTCTTGTTGAAATTGCCACAGATAAGGTAGATAATGAGGTGCCTGCTCCAGGCTCTGGAGTGATGATTTCTCATCAGGCTGCTGTCAATGATATTGTTCAAGTAGGGCAAACCATTGCTTTGTTGTCATTATCTAATGAAGTAGCTGCTAAAACTCCTTTAAAAAACACTCCCCAGAAAAATTTAATTAAAAGTGGTAAAACCACTAAAAAACCCTTAGCTACCAAAGGTATTTTAACGGTAAACGACAACGTTTTTATTTCTCCTCTTGTAGATAGTATGGCTAGAAAACATCATATTAGCTACCAAGAGCTAGCCTGCATAACAGGTAGCGGCCTAGATGGGCGTTTGCGTAAAACAGATATTACAAGTTATATAGAAGCGGGGAGGCCTTTTCAGTTTGGGCAACTAGAAAGCAAAAATCAGGGGTATAGTATTCCCGATTTAAAGTTTGATAAAGGTAGTGGTAAGGTCATACCCATGGACCGCATGCGAGAAATGATTGCAGACCATATGGTGTATAGTAAGCATACCTCTCCACATGTAACGGCTTATGTTGAGGCAGATTTAACTAATATGGTTGCATGGCGAAATACAAATAAAGAGTTATTTCTAAAGACCCATGGAGAGAAGCTAACCTTTACACCGCTATTTATAGAAGCGGTTGCAAATGCTATCAAGGATTTCCCGATGATTAACGCATCCCTTGACGGGAAAAATATTATAGTAAAGCAGGATATAAATATTGGAATGGCAACAGCGCTGCCCTCTGGAAATTTAATTGTTCCAGTGGTTAAAAATGCAGACAAGAAAGACTTAAAAACCCTTGCTGGCGCTATTAATGAGCTGGCACAAAAGTCTCGTTCTGGAAATTTAAAGGCAGATGATATCAAAGGAGGTAGCTTTACCATTAGTAATGTAGGAACCTTCGGTAGTTTGATGGGAACCCCTATTATTAACCAGCCAGAAGCAGCTATTTTAGCGACAGGAATTATAAAAAAACGCGCTGAGGTAATAGAAAAACCCCAGGGTGATACTATAGAAATACGAAGTATGATGTATTTGTCTCTATCCTTTGATCACAGAATTGTAGATGGGCATCTTGCAGGCTCTTTTTTAAAGCGTATTGCCGACAACATGGAAAACTTTGATACAAACCGCTCCTTTTAGATTCTTAGGTCAAGCCCGGGGAGCAGCCTTATAAAACACACACAATAACATATTTTTGAATAGTATAGCATGAAAATCACCAAAGAATTAATCTTAGAAGCCTTTAAAAACCTTGTTACTGCAAAGGCAATGACCCAGGTGTATGAAGATAATTTTAAAGTTGTTTCTAAGTATGTACATGCTACCTCTCGTGGTCATGAAGTGATACAAACAGCTCTTGGTATGCAGTTATTGCCCCAGGATTATTTGTTTCCATACTACCGTGATGATGCGATGCTACTCTCCATAGGCATGACTCCTTATGAGTTGATGCTCCAGGTGTTGGCAAAAAAAGACGATCCATTCTCTGGTGGTAGAACCTACTACTGTCATCCCAGTTTAAGAGATGATGACAAGCCTAAAATACCCCACCAAAGTAGTGCCACTGGTATGCAAGCGATACCAGCTACTGGAGTAGCGATGGGTTTTTGGTATAAAGAGGCAGAGAAGCTTTCTAGCTATAAACCACAAGACGCCCCAGTGGTAGTTTGCTCTCTATGAGATGCAAGTGTAACAGAGGGTGAAATTGCAGAAGCCTTCC
>ERZ887830.1130-NODE-1130-length-15552-cov-26.298509_pt1 | contig 15552 bp, 15 predicted proteins | sample MGYA00521101_ERZ887830 | MGnify/ENA primary metagenome ERZ887830 (study PRJEB32303, sample SAMEA104408592) | aquatic metagenome | biome: Marine water; feature: Pelagic; material: water | place: Baltic Sea | collected 2014-06-05T16:38:00 | depth 1,762 m ... | reverse complement strand
TTAGCTTTCATTGTGCTCAACTATCATCGGTTTATGGGGTTTTATTATACCCCATTTTAAGCGGTATGGCTAGGCGCGCGTGGCTTAGTCCATGGTCTTAGCCTCTGCCCGGCTGAGCTTGACTGGCAAGTCCATTTGGCAAGTTTCTGCTTAGTATGTTCAGTTTTGTTGACTCAAAAACCTGCACGCCAATACTGGGAAACAAATGGAATCGTCTGCAATGTACGGGCGACCACGAGCAGGTGTTTATATGATGAAAAATTTTATCCGTCGCCTATTCGGGCGTTTCCATGTGGTGACCCACTCAGATGTCCTGAGCTATAAAGGTTCTTGGCGCAAAGGTGCTTTCCACGGCTATGGCGTTTTGGAATATAGCAACGGTGGGCTTTACAAAGGCGACTTCAAATCTGGAGCTAAACACGGGTTTGGCCTTTATACTTCTGCTTCTGGTTTTAGATATGAAGGGGAATGGTCTGACGGCGAACAAACAGGATCAGCAAAGATTTCGTATAAAAACGGCGACTGGTATGAAGGCGCAGTAAAAAACGGCGTGCGTTGCGGGCTGGGTGAGTTGTCGGAATTATCGTCCCAAAGAATTTTCAAAGGTAACTGGGAAAATGGATCCCTTGTGGGCGATATTCACATAACCAGCAGTGACTGGAAGTATTCTGGCACAATTCCAGATGTCCATGGCTGCGCAAGTGGAAGTTTAACGTATTCAGATGGCTCTACTTACGTTGGAAACATCACCAACTTTACTCGGTACGGTATCGGTAAGTTTACGAGTAAAGCTGGCAACCAAATAGCAGGCTGCTGGTTGGATGATACGAGTGTGCAATTCGCAACAAGCACGGATTGCGAAGGCATCCAATGGTACGGAACATTGAAAAACCTAAAGCCAGAAGGGTTTATGAAAGTACGGCTCCCCAACGGGGAGAAGTATGACGGTGTTTGGCTAAATGGACAAATGCAACGGGCATTTAGTATCCGTAATAGACGTAATGCTGAGCCTGTTTATCATTTCCATTAAGTTGATCGCTAGCCTGTCGTACTGGGCATTTAGCAACACTGATATACAACGTACTCCAAATCATAACTTCTAAGTTACGCTCAGCAACTTCACAGCCCACCGCAGGCAGGACGTGGGTGCGTGCTCTATGGTCCAGGGCCCGTGGCTCTTGGCTCCCGGTTCCCGGTCCACGGGCCTGGGCAAGGTGGTTCAGGAACCCCGGGCCAAGTTTCATGTGGCGAGATGTAGAGTTTTTCATCATACGGCAAGGCTACGAAACCGCACGCCCCGTCTCAAGTTTGTTTTGTCTGACAGTTCCAAGTGTATTACATCATCGCCATTTGGATGACTTCTGGGCCAGATTTTATTTAGCTAAATGGTGTGCGTTTTGTCATTAGGCGAGGTTAAAAAGTCATCCACTCTGTCTCAGCCCGTTACTTTCAGCCAGGTCCATCTACATGTATCTTTATTTTCATTAGAAAAAGCTTTAAATGCAAATAAACAAAAAGGATAATGTTGTTCTAGGATTTTGAAATGAAACTAAATGTACATGGTTGTCGAGGATCCGTTCCAGTGCAATCGAGGGGTCAGACAAGATATGGAGGTAATACATCTTGCTTCGAAGTTACTTTCGGTCAATTTCAAATTTTTTTTGATACTGGTACAGGCTTCAGAACAGCACAATTTGGTGGTCCTGAGATAACTAAAATATTACTTTACAGTCACTGGCATCACGATCATGTCCAGGGTTTTGCATTTAATCCAAATATCTTTGTTCCAGATCATAAAGTTTTAGTTGCAAGCGGTCTATCGTCGGCTGACGTTAGTCGTCAGATGCTACAACAATATTTCTCAGGGAGCTATTTTCCAATTGACGTTATTGGGTCTTTAAAGAACATAATTTTTCATGAGTTTGAGTATATTAAAGAAAACTTTATTAATGATTTTCGGCTAAATAATCTATCTCTCAATCATCCTGGAGGAGCATCAGGCTTTAGGTTAGAGCATAATAAAAAGATAATTTGCTACCTATGCGATAATGAGTACCATGAGACACAACTTCCAGAATTAAAAGATTTTGTTGAGGGAGCAAATTGTGTAATTTGGGATGGGATGTTTACTGATGAAGAGTTATCTCAAAAGAGGGGGTGGGGCCATTCATCAGTAAATCAAGGTATTGAATTTTGGGAAAAATGTGACGTTAAAAAACTATTGGTTACGCACCATGCACCTGAGCGAAACGATGATCAACTAGATGAAATAAATAACCAACTACCAGGTAATGTCGAACTGGCGTTTGATGGGATGTCATATGAGTTTTGAGATGGAAAATGAAAAAAAAATCTTTTAGGCGTGGGCAAACAGTATTTAATAAAGGTGATGGAGCTAGTGAGTTATTTATAATTTCTTCAGGCAATATTGGCATCTATTTTCCATCTAATGCAGAAATGGAAAAGCCAGATATTGTGATAAGTAGCCCTGATTTATTTGGAGAGATGGCAGTAATCGATGACACTATGCGAATGGCTACCGCCAGAGCAGAGACTGAGTGTGTTCTTATTTCAGTAACGAGAGCTGAATTCGAAGACAAGTTAGCGAACACCGATGTTGTTATAAGAGGTGTGGTTGCTATTTTGTCGGAACGCCTGCGTGACTTACAAAAAAGACGTTGAAATTTTATAAAATATAAGTTTTTTGGATCAGATTTCTGAAATATTGATTGGTTTAATTTTCCGTTACAATAATAAAGGCTTGCCAATTTTGAAATATTTTTTTGCAGGGTTTAAAGTTTGCTTTTCCGGCCAGCGTCCCCTTTCAAAAAAGTTTCAGGTAGTAGATATTTGGCAGCAAATAGCAACAGTGCCAATTCAAAAACTCATATGGTTAAAAGATTTTTTGCAAGCTCAGCAGAAACCACTCCATTCTGATACAACTGTGTTGCAATAAATTTATCTATATCCATACTGCTCTCCGCTTTTGCCAGTTCCAGTTTTTCTTTAGCAAGATCAGAATTACCTAATATATTGCAACATGCAGCTGCGTAAAAGAGGCTAGTTCTTGTTTCAATTTGCATGTTTTTGTAGGAGTTCAATGCGTCTGCGTAGTTTCCAAGTAAATAGCTACAAACTCCCTGTGTTTCAAATATCAGGTCTGACCCAAAAGGATTAATTCTAAGTGCTATATCAATCTGCTTCATCGCATTTTCAGGTTCACCCAAATACGATAAAAGCACAGCATATCTAGCTAGGTGAAACGTATCACTTGGACAAATTTCTATAGCTTTTTTATGATGGAAGATAGCTTTATCCATATCCCCCTCGAACATAAGTTTTACAGCACCTAAAATCCTGTGTGCTTCTGGATCGTCGGGATCTATTTCCATAGCTCGGTTAACGGAAGCGAATGCATCCTCCATCCAATTAGATGGCATTTCGTCCGGAAACCACTCCGAATTATTGGCAAGCGAACAGGTTTTCCACGCAAATGCTCTCGCATAATTTGGGTCCAATTCTGTTGCTTTGGTAAAGAGTGTCAACGCCTTCTTATTATTTTCTGCTGATACAGAGCTTTTTCGATGGTATTCTAATCCTTGAAGTACAAGGTCGTAAGCCTCCATTACTTCCGGCTTTTTATTTGAAAGCCTTACGACTTGGTCGCTTTCAACTTTCCCAACTAGTTTTGCAACGGTAGATGCAACTATTTCATCTTGCACATCAAAAATCTGATCAAGGCTTGTGTCATAATTCTCATTCCAAATAATTTTTTCATCTACTACCGATAACAAAGATACAGTTATCCGCATTTTACTTCCCATTTTTCGCACCTTACCCTCAACCAAATAACGGACGCCCAGCTCAGTGCCTATTTGGGTCACAGACTTTTCTTTAATCGAGTATGAAAAACTTGCGTTACTTGCAATTACCAGCAGACTGTTATGACGTGATAATGCTGAAATAATATCTTCACTAAAACCTTCGCAAAAATAGCCTTGCTCTTCATCATTGCTTAAGTTTTTAAATAACATAACGGCTACTGAACCTGCTTCAGCCTTTGGCGAAACAACTTTTGGTTCTGCGTCGGCACTTATGATACCACGAGATGCGCCCTTACATTTAAGAACATTGTAAGCTCTTATTGGTCTTCCAATATTCTTTAAATGAAGCTCTCCCGCGTCTTCGTAAGACACTTTAACCTTCATGTTGACCTGTTCAAAAATATTTTCTGAAATACAAAGTCCATCAGTAATCGCTTGTGCTTCCAACCGCGCTGCTATGTTAACGGCATCCCCAAACAAATCTTCATCATCAGACACCAAGACTTGCCCCATGTTTAGACCTATTCTGTAGCTCATTTTGTCAGATTCATTTGCTTGGCTGTTTAGAGAAACAGACTTATTTTGGATTTGGACAGCACACTCGACTGCGTCGATTGGACTTGAAAATTCTGCAAGAACACTGTCTCCAGCCGTGTTGAAAATCCGCCCACCTCTTTGCTCAATAGCTGGATCAATGAATTTACGTCTTGCCTGCAAATTCATTAAAGTACTGTCTTCGTCGATAGACATTAATTTACTAAAGCCCACAACATCCAGAGCAAGAATCGTAGTAAATTTTTTTTGTTGCATATCGATATATCTCTTTTATGTCCGTCGTCAGATTTTTGGCACCAAAGTCGGCTTAAACTAAGATAGCTTTTGGCCAATTTTGTTGGATGCACTATGCAGCGCCTCGGCTTTGATGCAAGCGCCACATTTGGAATATTTTACGTTTGGTCCATTTTATTTTTAGCGGAATGGTTTTGTGGTTCCGAAATAGACGGTAGCGCACATATTTTCACCTTATACTCGAGGTGGGAAAAATCAAAATGACGACTAGAATTACTTACGTTAATTACAAAGACGATGTTACCATGAGCATCATGAAAAACGGAGAAGACAAAACACCCAACATAAAGGCAGCAGTAGAGAGTTGCGGAGGGAAACTTTTGGGCTACTACGGATTAATTGGGCAAGATTAAGAAGTTCGCATTATTGCTGATTGCGAAAATCAAACAGATTATATGTCTCTGGTTATTTCTGCTTATTTAGGAGGGGCAGTAAGCGAAATTAAGACATTAACATGTTGGACTGGCGAAGAGCTTGTTGTTTACTCTAAAAAGGCCCAGTCTGTTTCTTACTTACCTCCACAACGGCAAGCATTGATCCATCTACTTAAGGAAGAAATTATGAGCGACCTGAATGCACAGTCTGACCGAATGGTTTTAATTATTGGCTGCAGCGTGAAAAATACTGACGAATTCAAAAAATGGTCTAAAGACCGCGCAGCTAAATATGTTTACGACCTCAAGGAACAAAACAGTATTAGTTATGAATGGCACTTGTCTGAAGACGGCACTGAGGCGACTTTAATAGAATTATTCGTTGATAGTGATGGCATGATGGAACGTTTAGGAAATCATATGGCAAGTCCACTGGCGACAGAGGTGTTCGAGCAAGTTGATATTACCAGCGTGCTTTGCCTTGGTAATGCAAAACCAGATGCAATTGAGGCGCTTTCTGCTTGGGGTGCTAAGTTTTCAAACCATCACTGTGGTTATAACCGCAGCGAAGTTGTAACCGCTCGCTAATGGATCGTTTGGACAGTTAAATTATCTAGCCTCCACCTTGATCGCACGAGGACCTGTCAAACTAATGAAAACACGCCCCAGATTGCTGGTACAGCCTAAATCTATGCGCTCAATAATTGGCGCCACTCAGCGAGAGCAGCGGCGCGGTTCAGCTTGAAATTGAGGCATGAGTAGAGGTGCGTTGCAACAGCCTCACAGCCAAGCGGATGGTCTCAGGGCTCGTTTTAAAGTACCTGAATGGGGAGTGTTTTGCCATATGGCGAGGTTGCGAAACTACCCTGCACAGCTCAAGCTCGCTTTGTCTGACAGTGCCTGTGACCCGTATCCTTGATGAATTCCGCAAACTCTGCATTTGTCACAACAGTGGGGCTTATACGAAAGGGTTTCACATTCACATTGCGCAACGGTGTTTCCCCGTCATTCGGAATACCTGCCACGTTGGTTCCAACCAAGGCTTTGCCAACTGAAATCAAAATCGCAGATTTGCTTTGCTCAACGGAGGACACGCGCTTTGCAGTTGCTACAGAAAGCGGCGTTTCCCCACGCGACGGCGTGCAGCATCCCTTTATCGTATCGTCTTTGTTTTCCATTTTTACCACACTTGCGGAGCCAGTTTAATCTGACACCACGATAGTCAAAAAAGAAATGCGCCCCAACCCAAAGTTGGGCACGGCTTGAATGTTTCTTACAGAACGAGATCCCGCCGCGCGTAACTCTACAATGTGAAAGGTTCATTTTGAGACGACAAAATCGGGAGCATCAATCCAAACAGCTCTGCTTGGGATGAAACTTCACACCTTTTGTACAATTGTTTGCGAAAAACTTTTACGGTTTGCGGCGAAATCCCAAGGCGCAGACCGATTGACGTAGACGAATGCCCCTGAAGAACCAAAAGCGCCACTTCTGCCTGTCGATTGGTCAAATTGATATCTTGGGTTTCTGCAATCAAACGGATCATTCGATCAACGACACGTTCTTTGCAATCATCACTGCCAAACCGCAGTTTCGCCCAATTCGCGCAAACAAGGGCTTCCACAATTGGAGACACTTGTTTCGCGGCTAATCTTTCGCGCCTCGAAAATTTTTGGCCAGATCGTTCGTCGCGACCTAGGCAAACGTGGACACCAATTTCTGGTGATGGCCAAACAACAAAAGCAATTTCATCAATCAACGTTGTACGGCGATAGTAGTCGTTAAAATACCGGTTGCGATTGAATTGATCAGGCGCAATCTCTGAAATCCGATAGAGCCCCGCCTCGGCGCCAGAATGGTGCAGTTCATAGAATGGATCCAACAAGTAGGCCCCCCGCAAATATACGGATTCCATGTTGCGGTGTACTTCCGAAGTTTCAGCGTCCGTCATCAGTAAGCGCGGTGTTTGATCGCGAAAGTATGTCAAAATCGTTGTGTTATCTTGATGCACTAGCGCGCGCAGCCAGAGATTTAAATTTTGGGCAAACTGATCTTCGTTCAATGATTTGATCGTCCGCGCCAACAGGATTTCAGACTCTTCTGCGTCCACGAATGTGTACCTCTTTGGGGGTATATACCCCTCGAATTGCACCGAATACGCTTAAGAGTCAATAATTGGGGGTGCAGCCACGTTTGGCTGATTGGAAATAAAGTGCCAGAAAACGACAACATCGCAGTTGATATTCAGAACGTCACCAAAATGTATGGCGCATTCACAGCGTTAAAAGACGTGAATCTCGATATCCGAGACAACGAATTTTTCACGCTGCTTGGCCCATCGGGCTGCGGCAAAACCACTTTGTTGCGTTCCATCGCTGGTTTTGAAGATATCACCAAAGGCGCGATTGTTTTGTACGGCCAAAACATCGCAAATTTATTGCCAAACCAACGGCCAGTTAACACAGTTTTCCAGCAATACGCGCTGTTCCCGCACATGAATGTCACGCAAAATGTGATGTTTGGGTTGCTTCGCCTCGGCCAAGATAAAGCCACGGCCAAGGCCCGTGTCGGAGAGGTGTTGGAGCTCGTACAGCTCACTGCTTTTGCGGATCGCATGCCGAGCCAGCTGTCTGGTGGACAACAACAACGTGTCGCCTTGGCCCGCGCCCTTGCCCCTAGCCCAAAGGTGCTGTTGCTCGATGAACCGCTATCGGCACTAGACCTAAAGCTGCGCCAAGCAGTGCGGCTGGAATTGCAACAGATCCAGCAACAAACCGGCATTACCTTTGTCTTTGTTACCCACGATCAAGAAGAAGCCCTCACCATGTCCGATCGCATCGCGGTGATTGAGGGTGGGCAGGTTCAACAAGTTGGCAGTGCGCGTGAAATTTATGAGGCACCCAAGAACAAATTTGTGGCGGATTTCATTGGCGAAACAAACTTGCTGGATGTGAATGTCACTGATCTCGCTGGCGGAAAAGGCTCCTGTATCCTGCCTAGTGGTGCGCAGATCACGTGTCCCGCCGCCGACGGCGCTCATGCTGGCCCGGGCCATCTGTCTGTGCGTCCTGAACGCATCGCAATCACAACAGCAGGCGGTGGTCTTGTGCAAGGCAACGCATCGCGCCACATCTATCTTGGCACTGACGTCCATGTCGAAGTCACCTTGACCGATGGTGAAAAAGTCACTGTTCGCATGCAAAACTCCACTCAAATTCAAATTCCGGAAGTCGGCCAAGCGGTTGGCCTTGAATTCGAGGCAGACGCCGCACGTCTGTTGGTGGACTGATGGCAGCAGGCCCACAGCCCACACCCAACTCCAACACCAGCACCTATGCTGGCTTTGGCATACCGCTGATCTTACCAGCTTGGGTCATCATCGGATTCTTTCTGGTGGTGCCAGTTTGCGTGATGCTGATTTACTCCTTCCTGACCAAGGAATTTCGCGGAGGTGTAATCTGGGAATTTTCACTGGCCGCTTATGACCAATTTTTCTTTGATCGCGGCCTCTTTGGGGACGAAGCACCCAAGATTGAATGGACCTACATATCCATCTTCTGGCGTTCGATCTGGCAAGCAGCGGTGGCCACGGTGTTCTGCCTTATCATCGGTTTTCCGACAGCATGGTTCATTGCCACTCGCACGGGGCGCAACCGTTCTATCTGGTTGTTCCTTATTACGATTCCCTACTGGGTGAACCTGTTGATCCGCACAATCTCGATGAAATTTCTGATCCGTGACAATGGACCGATGAATGAGCTTATGCTTTCATCAGGATTGATCTCAGAGCCTATCCACATCATCAACACCAATCTGGCTGTCCAACTTGGTTTGTTCTATTCCTATTTGCCGTTCATGGTGCTGCCAATTTACGCCGCCGTTGAACGCTATAATTTCGCACTCAGCGAGGCCGCTGCCGACCTCTATGCCTCGCGCTATGTAACCTTGACCCAAATCATCCTGCCCGCAGTGAAGCCGGGCATAATTGCAGGCTGCATCCTTGTGTTTGTACCCAGCCTCGGCGCCTTTCTTGCGCCCGATCTGTTGGGCGGTGCGAAAAACTTTATGATCGGTTCGCTGATCGAAGAACAATTCAAAGGCGCTGCTGGCAATTGGCCCTTTGGGGCTGCCGCCTCGATGATCCTTCTGTCGATGGTTCTGGTGGTTCTCACGCTTTATGCGCGTCAACAAACACGGGAGCAGGGATAGTGGCTTCTAAAAACCTCGACCTGCGCCGCTTTCCAGGTTTCTTGCCACTGACATATTTATGTCTGTTCCTACTCTATGCGCCGCTGATCATTGTGATGATTTATTCCTTTAACGACAGCGCCTCGATCACCCGTTGGGACAGTATGTCCTTGCGCTGGTACCAAGAAGTATTCTTTGGGGTCGAAGCTCCAAAATTCAGAACCGCCACTTTCAACTCCGTCACGATTGCGCTGATTGCCGCCACATCCGCCACAATCATCGCGACCATGGCGGCCACGGCTATGCTGCGCTCTGGCAAGTTTCGCGGAAAATCCGCCAGCTTTGCGTTGATCAATCTGCCTTTGATGGTACCAGAAATCGTGACCGCCGTTGCTACGCTTATCTTCTTCTCGGCGATCGGCTTTAAGGCTGGTTACCTAACGATCGTACTGGCCCATATCGTGTTCTGCATCCCGTTTGCTTACCTGCCCATCGCGGCACGGATGCAAGGGATCGAGGACACGTTTGAACAAGCCGCTCAAGATCTGTACGCCACGCGATTTCAGACCTTTCGCTTGATCCTTCTTCCGCTCATGACGCCGGGCATCCTGTCGGGCTTCTTGCTGGCATTTATCATTTCGCTGGATGACTTTATTATCACCAACTTTGTCAAAGGTGCAGGCGTCGAAACCCTGCCCACTGCAATCTATGGTGCCGTCAGGCAAGGCATCAAACCCAACATTATGGCAATTTCCACACTGCTGCTTCTGGTATCCGTGGTCTTTGTCACCCTGTCCTATTTCGTCGGTCGGATGGGGGAAAAGAATAAATGACGACGACACTCAACCAAGGGAGACTTAAATTGAAAAAACTACTGAAACTTGGCGTTTCTGCGCTGGCCATTTCACTTGCTGCAAATGCCGTCAGTGCTGAAGGCAAACTGGTAATTTACAACTGGTTTGAATATCTGCCGCAAGACCTGATCGACAAGTTCGCGGCCGAAGCTGGCGTCGAAGTCACAATGGATACATTCGACTCCAACGAAGCCATGTTGGCCTCGCTCAAGGCTGGCAAAATGGGGACCTATGACGTTGCTGTACCGTCAGATTATATGGTCGACATTATGGGCGGCGAAGGCATGCTCGACACATTCACACGCGACGAGATGCCAAACTTTGGCAACATCATGGATCAGCAAATGAACCTTAGCTTTGATCCAGAGCGTAAAAGCTCGGTTCCATACCAATGGGGCTCCACGAGCTTTGCTGTGAACCGTGACGATTACAAAGGCGACATCAATACGCTCGCGATGGTTTTTGATCCGCCAGAGGAAGTTAGAGGCAAGATCAACGTGTTGGACAGCCAAGGCGAACTCCTCGCTCTTGGGTCGATGTATTTGGGTATCCCACAATGTTCCACTGATCGTGAACAGCTCAAGGCGCTGAACGATCTGTTGCTTGCGGCAAAACCACATTGGGCCAGCTTTGGCTCTGACGTGGCAAAAGATGTGCTTGTGTCTGGCGATGCTTCTGTTGGCATGATCTGGTCCGGCTTTTCGGCCAAGGCCCGCGAAGAAGGCGCGAACGTTGAATACGCCTTTCCCAAAGAAGGTTATGTGGTTTGGATGGATAACATCGTTCTGTTGAAAGATGCACCAAACCGCGCCAACGCACTCAAGTTCATGAACTTCATGCTGGAACCAGAAAACGCGGCGGCGCTGACTAATTTTGCGGCCTACACGGCAGGGGTAAATGGTACAGAACCGTTCCTGTCTGATGCAGTGAAAAACTCGCCAGAATCCAATCCACCTGCCACTCCAGTGGGCCAATTGGTTGAAGCTTGCGCGCAAGAAGTTCAGGCGGTGTATGACACAATCTGGACCAACCTGAAAAAGTAGAACCTTTTTGGAGAGCGGCTTATCCCGCTCTCCATTTCACGCAATAGGCCCAAAATGAAAACGATTTTCAGCGAGAACCATCTGCTGCGCGACGCGAAAACCGAGCTGTTCGGTGGCGAATTGGTTGAACCCTTTGAACGCCCATCACGCGCGAAATACATCCACGATCGGTTGACGCAAACCAGTTTCGGCCCGGTCGTCCCGCCCAATGAATACGGCATGGACCCGATCTTGCGCATTCATGACGCAGATTTTGTGCAATTTCTACAAGACGCATGGTCACTTTGGGAGGCAGAAGGATTCAAAGGGGAAGCCATACCAACCTGTTGGCCCGCACGGCGCATGTCTGACAAGAAGCCAAACTTTATCGAGGGCTTGCTTGGATATTACGCGCTCGCCGCTGAAACAGCCCTAACCGCGGGTACATGGCCAGCCGCCTACGCCAGTGCGCAAGTCGCAATCACGAGCGCACATGAAATTCTTGCTGGTAAAAATGCTTTCGCGTTATGCCGCCCCCCTGGTCATCACGCGGCGATTGATATGTACGGCGGCTATTGTTTCTTAAACAACGCTGCAATCGCCGCGCAAACTCTGCGCGACAACGGTATGAAGCGCGTTGCAATTGTTGATGTGGATTTTCACCACGGTAATGGCACGCAGGACATTTTTTACAGACGTGATGACATTATGTTTGCGTCGCTTCACGGCGACCCGATGGACGCCTTCCCGCATTTCCTTGGCCATGCAGATGAAACGGGCGCAGGCGAAGGCGTTGGATTCAATCACAACTACCCGATGCCACCGGGGACCACGTTCGACGTTTGGCGAAGGGCACTGAAAGATGCGCTAGAAAAGGTCGCGGCCTATCAACCTGACGCGCTAGTCATCTCGCTAGGAGTGGACACGTTTGAAACCGATCCGATCAGCTTCTTTAAACTAAAGTCAGAAGATTTCACGACCTATGGAGCAGATATCGCGGCCGTTAACCTGCCGACATTGTTCGTGATGGAAGGTGGCTACGACATCGCAGAAATCGGCTTGAACACTGTCAACGTCCTCACTGGTTTTGAAAGCGTCTAACGCGAAAGGAGGGGCCATGAAAATCGCAGCATACCAAGGCCCATCTCCTGAAGGTGACCTTTTCTATGCCTTCAGAAAAATAGATGAAACACTGGCTCAAGCCGCCAAACAGGGTGCGCAAATGGTTGTGTTTCCAGAACTTTACCTGCTGGGGTACAATCAAATGCACCGCCACGCAGAGCTGGCCCAATCCGTCGGCGGCGATTGGGAAATGCGCTGCGCCACCCTTGCCCAAAAACACAAATGCGGTCTGACAATCGGCTGGGCGGAACGGGACGGCGGAATTCTTTACAACAGCGCCAGCACTTTTGATGCAAACGGAACCAAACTCGGCCGTTACCGCAAAATCCAACTTTGGGGATCAGTCGAGCCTTCCGTCTTTGCCTTTGGCGATAGCTACACCACCTTCACCCTAAACGGCGTGAAAACCGCAATCCTTATCTGCTATGACGTGGAATTTGCACAGCACTGCCGCGCCCTTGCAGATATGGCGGTCAAACGCATTCTAGTCCCCACCGCAAACCCCGCCGATTTCAGCCTTGTGTGCAACACACTTGTTCCAGCGCGCGCGACTGAAAACAACCAAACGATCGTCTATGCCAATTATTGCGGCGCAGACAACGGCCTGTCGTTTTGCGGCCAATCCATCATTGCAGGCCCCGCCGAAACAATCCTGACCCAAGCCACCCGCGACGCGGAAATCCTCCTCATCGCTGACCTGAATGAAACAGATCAAATCGAACCGTCCCAACTGTCTACACAGCAAGCGGATTACAGAAAGGTATCTCCATGACACTCGACATTCCAACAGGCACAGATGATATCCTTACATCCGATAGCCACCTGATCCAATCCTTCGCCAATCTGCATGGCCTGAAACAACAAGACGCGCGCACAGCCATCGTTGGCGCAAAGGGCGCGATGGTCACGGACAGCGAGGGCAACGAGCTGATTGACGGCATCGGCGGCCTTTGGTGTGTGAATGTCGGCCATGGCCGCACAGAAATTATCGACGCAATCACAGAACAGCTGAAAACGCTGGACTACTATTCAACCTTTTACAACTTCACTCACCCCGCGGCGGCTGAATTGGCAAAAAAGGTCACGTCATTGGCGCCTGATAGTCTGAACCACGTCTATTTTGCCAACTCTGGGTCGGTGGCTAACGACACGGCAGTGCGAATGCTACACCACTACAATAACCTGAAAGGACGTCCGAACAAAAAGCAGATCTTGTCACGTGTTGGGGCGTATCACGGCTCCACTTACCTCGCGATGGCCTTAACAACGCCCGCTTATTCCGAGGACTGGGACACGGCCGCAAACGGGCTCGTGCATCACCTCCGCTCGCCTTACCAGTATCGCGAAGGCGAGGACGGTATGACAGAGGCAGAGTTCCTTGAGGTGCTGGCCAAAGACATGACCGATACAATTGAACGTGTTGGCGCAGACAATATCGCAGGCTTTTTTGCAGAGCCGATCATGGGCGCTGGTGGCGTGCTGGTCGCGCCAAAAGGCTACCACAAACGGATGCATGAAATTACCAAACAGCACGACATCATGTACGTCGCCGACGAAGTGGTAACCGCTTGGGGGCGGCTTGGCGAAATGTTCTCGTCCGAAGCGATTTTCGGAATGGTGCCAGATATTATTTGTACGGCCAAAGGCATCACGTCCGGCTATCAACCGCTGTCGGCGACGATCATTTCAGATGAAATTTACGACGTGATTTCGGGGCCAGATGCGATGTTCTTGCACGGTATGACCTATTCCAGCCATCCAGCCGCTTGCGCTGCTGGCCTTGCGAACATCAAAATTCTTGAGGACGAGGATATTCCCGGTCGTGTAAAAACCACCGGCAAGATTTTCGAAAATGCGCTGCGCGGTTTGATGGACATCGACATCGTCGGCGACGTGCGGGGCAGCCACTTTATGATGGGGCTGGAGTTCGTGTCTGACAAGGAAACCAAAGAGACGTTCTCGGACGAGGTAAACATCGGTCTGCAGTTGGCCAAGGCCTGTCAAAGGCGCGGTTTGATTGCACGGCCCTTGGGAAATATTCTGATCCTGTCACCGACGTTGATTATGGACGAAAAAATGATCATGGATATCGAGGGCATTCTGCGCGAAAGCATTGTTGAAACTGCTGCAAAGTTAAGGGCGCAAACGCCGTAACACTTGCTTTTCAAAAACTGCATCTCATACTGAAGCCCACCAGATAAGCCGAGCTCTCTTGTAGTGTAAGATGCCATCGGGTCCAGAATCCTGACGACAATTCTTACACACGGAGACCTCAACATGAGCATGTCACGGACACTTCTCAGCGGCGACCAGATTGCCAAAGTTAGGGTACCGCCAGAGGAAACATCGTGGTTGCCGAATAAGGCATTTACGTCGCCTCAGGTCATTGATCTCAAAGTCGATAAAATATTCACGAAAACGTGGATAAGTTCTGGTTTTGAGGCGGATATTGCTACGGTTGGCGCGGACACCAAGTTTGTGCTGCATAGCGATTACCATCCTGATCAGCATCATTTTTCTGTCATACTCGAACTTGGCAACCCACAAAGCCCTCTGTCAAAAACGATTTGTCAAATCATTACAAAAAGGAACACATGATGTCAGCGAAACAAGCGTGTTTGATAATCGGTGCGGGGGACGACACGGGATCAGCCGTTGCACGCGCCTTTGCGCAAGAAGGTATGGTTGTGTGTTTGGTGCGCCGCCCGCGACACGCTGATGCGCTTGAAACATTGGCGCAATCCATTCGAGACAGCGGCGGCGAAGCCATTGCAATGCCTGCTGATGCGCGCGACGAAGACGCGATGATCGCCCTGATTGAGCACATTGAAAAGGATGTAGCCCCTATCGAGGTCGCAGTTTTTAACATCGGCGCAAATGTGCGGTTCTCCATTACTGAGACAACATCGCGCGTCTACCGCAAGGTTTGGGAAATGGCCTGTTTCGCAGGGTTTCTTATGGGGCGTGAAGTGGCAGGCAAGATGCTGACCCGTGGGCACGGAACGATCATCTTTACAGGAGCATCCGCTAGCATGCGCGGACGCGACGGTTTTTCTGCGTTCTCGGGTGCTAAACATGCACTGCGCGCATTAGCACAATCAATGGCACGCGAGTTGGGGCCAAAGAACATCCATGTGGCCCATACCGTGATTGATGGCGCGATAGATTCAAACTTCATTCGTGAAAATGTCCCAAACGTGGATGAGTTGCGCGAAAAAGATGCGCTTTTGAATCCTGACGCAATCGCGCAAAATTATGTCATGCCGCACAGCCAACCTAACCCGGCACCCCGTCTGAATAGCGCCTTAACCGAGCCACA
>ERZ887830.1121-NODE-1121-length-15622-cov-5.786857_pt1 | contig 15622 bp, 17 predicted proteins | sample MGYA00521101_ERZ887830 | MGnify/ENA primary metagenome ERZ887830 (study PRJEB32303, sample SAMEA104408592) | aquatic metagenome | biome: Marine water; feature: Pelagic; material: water | place: Baltic Sea | collected 2014-06-05T16:38:00 | depth 1,762 m ... | reverse complement strand
TTTGGTCACAAGTTTTCTATAACCTTTATAGTCATACTCCCAATACTCTATTCAATTATTTCAATAAATATTCATAATAATAGGCTATTAATATTAAGACAATTTTTAATCATATTTTCAGTTGCACAGAATATACTCAATTCTTTAGTGCGCCTATATTTTTCAATGATTTTGCGATTCAAAGATATGATATTCAATCCAACGGCATAGGTGTCCATAAAGATGCTATTAGATACCGTGATTTAATTATAATTATCTGTCTTGCGGGTGAGTCAGACTTATATATAAGCAGTGAGCGTGATGGCGCCCAAAAGACATTCATTAATGATCACCCTGGACGCTTAGTTTTAATGGCTGGTCCTGGGTTTAAAAACCTTGGTACCCCCGATAAAAGAGTTTTACATGGGGTAACTAATATTACCTCTGGCAGGCTATCGATTGGTCTTAGATGCGATATTCATAAGGATTAGTAGCAGAAACATATTTTCAAGTCTCACCGCGATTGCCGCGTGGATCAACCCACGCAATTGTATTGTCGTTTCGCCTATAGACAAGGTTTAAGCCAAGATGGCTTGCATTTCTGAATAATAAACACGGCTCGTCAGATAACTCTAGTTTCATAACAGCCTGTTCAACAGTAAATAATTCTATTTCATAAGATAATTGGGCAATTACTGGAAGTGAATCAGGTTCAGTTTCACTATCCTGCCTTGTATCATCACCATGTGTCTTATGCTTCACATCCTTTTGCTCATCAACACCAACTGCCTGAAAAGCACTTTCGTAAATGGCAAGAGAGGCTGTGATAGAGTGTTCTGCTGCCTCAAGCTCAGTGATGTTATTTCTATGATTTTTAAGTCTGCGCTTGTGCCTGCGCAATCTCTTTTCTGCGTGAATTATGGCTGCATCAAGGGCTAAATGTGCATCTCTTGCATCATGTCCTGTTGCTTCTAAGTCCATTCGTTTTGTAAGGTTTACCTTGGTTTTTACAGTAAAACCAGCGAGTGTTTTTTCAAGTGTTACAGCTGCTGCAATTGCATTTGAAAAATATTTATTCACAACTTCTTCTAGAGCTTCTTGCGCATGACGCTGAAAAGCAATGCCAGTGCTTATATTTTTACCGCTTATTTTAATATCCATCTGAATCTCCTTACTGAGCAAATTATTGAGTTAACATATAAAATACCTACAAATTATTCAGTTTTTCCCTTTCTGCTACCTCAGCTTCTCCTAGACATACAAATAGTGTCCCCCATTTTAAAGAATACGGCAATAGCTCTTTAGGAGCAGAATTTATCAAAGATTAATTATTATTTTGATGGTGCTTGGAGAATTCTTGCAAAAACGCGTTCATCCACATTGCCGCCAGAGAGTGTTACAATTACATCGTCACCAACAGGAGTGAAATCGGACTGTAAAGCAGATGCTAATGCCACAGCGCCGCCTGGTTCTACAACTAATTTGAAATAGCGGTAAGCCACCCGCATTGCATCACAAACTGCATCGTCACTGACTGAGAAGCCCCCTCTTACAAACTCTTTTGCAATTTGAAAGGGTAGTTTTCCAGGCGATGGTGTTACAATCGCATCACATATTGAATAATTTCCAGGCGCATTGACCATAATTTTTTTTGCGGTAATAGAGCGTGCCATATCATCAAACAAATCTGGTTCAGCAGAATGGATGCTACAATCAGGGAATGTATGGGCAAGTGCCATTGATGCGCCAGCAATAAGACCACCGCCGCCACAGCAAACAATGAGTTGTGAGGGAATGATATTATTTTCAATACATTGCTGTGCAATTTCAAGCCCCACAGTTCCTTGTCCTGCAATCACGCGTGCATCATCAAACGGCGGAATTAAATATGCATTTAACTCAGTTTTTAGTGTATTTCCAATTTCTTCTCTATTGTCATTTTCTCTATTATACAGATGTATATTTGCGCCAAAAGAAGCTGTTGCTTGTCTTTTTGTAAGAGGAGCATCTTTTGGCATTATAACAGTGCAGGCACGCCCTTTTAGTTTTGATGTAAGGGCAACTGCCTGAGCATGATTTCCAGAAGAATAGGCAAGAATATGTGCGCCATCATCTGGAAGACTGGAAATTGCGTTATATGCTCCTCTGAACTTAAATGAGCCTGTGCGCTGTAATACCTCACATTTTACCCAAAGACGAAATCCAAGAGATTGGTTTAAGCTATCTGATGTTAATAACGGTGTTCTAATTGCAACATTTTGCATAGCCGTATAAGCTGCTTTAATCTGATTAATGCTAATCATGTATGGGATAAGTCCTGTCGAAAAACTGAAATCTTGATGCTACCTTGTTTTATCATGCATTTTGTAATATTTTCGTCAAATATTATTGAAGTGTCTATCCAACTGATAAAGGAAAAAATTATGGCTGGTATCATTCCAGAACTTCCGTTTAAAGGTGCTTTTACGGCACTTATTACGCCATTTAAAAATGGGCAAGTTGATACAGACTCTCTTCGCAAACTTATCAATTGGCAGATAGAGCAGGGCATTCATGGATTAGTGCCAGTTGGCACTAAGGGTGAATCGCCGACGCTTTCCCATGAAGAGCATGATAAGGTGATTGAAATAACAGTTGCAGAGGCAGCTGGGCGTGTTCCTGTTATAGCCGGTGCAGGTTCAAATAATACTTCCGAAGCTATTCGATTAGCAAAGCACGCAGAACATGTTGGCGCAGATGCAGTGCTTATCGTATCTCCATATTATAACAAGCCAACTCAGCAAGGGCTCATAGCGCATTTTAAAGCGATAGCAGATCAATTGTCAGAAGTGCCAATTATTGTATATGATATTCCTGGCAGATCAGTAGTTAAAATCGAGGATAATACATTAGCAGAATTATCAGCCCATAAACATATTATAGGCATTAAAGATGCAACAGGAGATGCAGCCAGACCAGCTAGATTATGTAATCTAATAGGAGATGATTTTTGTCAATTATCTGGGGATGATGCAACAGCATTTTCTTATTTAGCGTCTGGCGGACATGGAATGATTTCAGTTGTTAGTAATATTGCACCAAAACTATATTCAGATATGTTTAATGCATTTGCTTCTGGTGATATAAAGGTTGGTATGGCGATCAATAAGAGGTTGATGTCACTGCATGATGGTTTGTTTTGTGAGGCTAGTCCTGGTCCTGTGAAATATGCAGCTGAGAGACTTGGTATTTGTAATTCTGAGGTTAGGTTGCCATTGGTACCTATTTCTTCGGATGCAAGGCGTGTAGTAGATAACGCCTTGGATTTTGCTGGGTTACTGTAATAACGATAACCAAGGTGTAAAACGTGTCAAAAAATACAGGCCGTGTCGCTGAAAATAGGCGAGCGCGTCACGATTATCAAATTGAGGAAACAATAGAGGCTGGTCTTATCTTGATGGGCAGCGAGGTTAAATCTTTGCGTTCGGGCAGAGCGTCTATTGCAGAATCCTATGCGAGTGAAGAAAATGGCCACCTTGTTTTGATAAATGCAAATATTCCTATCTATCCAGCAGCAAGAGAAAACCATGCTCCAAAAAGAATGCGCCCACTTCTTCTTAAAGCAAAAGAGCGTAATAAATATCTTAATTTGATACGCCGAGAAGGCTATACATTAGTCCCCTTATCTTTATATTTTAATGAAAAGGGCGTTGCAAAATTATCTATTGGTCTTGCTAAAGGAAGAAAAAAACATGACAAGCGAGAGGCGGATAAACAGCGGGATTGGAACCGTCAAAAACAAAGGCTATTGCGTGAGCGTTAGGTTTTAATTATCTGTTTTAATTTGATAAAAACATTATCAAACATATGTTGAGTTAACCTAGACGTATTTATGTTATATCTCGAACAATGATAGGAATTCAGCAAAAATAATCTATTGTTAAGCCTATGTTCTTTGCAGTGAGAAAAAGCATAGCTCTTTGCAGGAAGCTGAAAATGCCGGATTAATGTATCATGTGCAATGCGCCCAAGACATAAAACAACTTTTAGATTGTGCATGCGTTCTATTTCGGTTGATAAAAATGGCCGACAGTTATTTATCTCAGACCCTATTGGCTTGTTAAGCGGAGGAACGCAACGAACGGCATTTGCTATTCTTACATTGTTTAATGTTAACGTGTCCTGTCCATTTGGATGATATTCACCTGAAGCAAATTGGTGTGCTAATAATGTTTGATATAATAAGTCGCCAGCAAAATCTCCTGTAAAGGGTCTGCCCGTTCTATTGGCGCCTCGTAAACCGGGTGCTAAACCTAAAATCAAAATGCTAGAATCGATTGAGCCAAATGACGGCACTGGCGCATTATGCCAGTCTGGATTGTCTGTGTTGGATTGTTTTAGGTAGGCACTTAGCCTTGGGCATTTTGTGCAATTTATGGGAGCGACATAATCAAGAAATGGGTGTGATGTCATGGTTCGTGCTATGTCCTTTAAACAGGACCCTCTTGCTACGTAAATCAAGCGATGGGGCATTAATCTTATTTGCCGAAATCATTGTTTTATAAATAGCATGAGCATTATTTTTTATAAATAGAGTGTTTGCAACAATAAATTATCTAAATTGCAGTTACACCATTGAACATAAATACGTTATCATTAAAAAACCTAAAATTACGTGATAAATATATTTGAGGTAATTGAAATAATTCATTCTGGATAGAGGTACATGAACAAAACACTTATTGGTATTGGTGCCAATCTTATTCCAGAGGGGTATTCAACTGTTCAGCAAGGGCTGGATGCGGCTATTCACCTATTGGATGAATATGGTCTTAAAAATATTAAATGCTCATCTTGGTATGAAACAAGCCCAGTACCAAAATCAGACCAGCCTTTATATAGGAACGCTGTTTTATCTGCTGAAACAAGCGCTGATCCTCTGCAATTATTACAACATCTCAATCAGGTAGAGGCAAGGATTGGAAGAGTTCGAACGGTAGCAAACGCACCGCGAGTGCTAGATTTAGACATATTAGATTTTAACGCAGATAAAATTAAGTTAGATAATCTGGTTATTCCTCACCCGAGAATGCATTTACGGGCATTTGTATTAGTGCCATTAAGTGAAATCTGCCCTGAATATTTTCATCCAGTTACTAAGCAAACAATATCTACTCTTATAAAATCATTACCTGATGACCAGATGATTTGTAAATTAACTGCCTGAGGAAATATAAAATCATTACCAGAATACTTTTTAAGCATAAATGCTAGATAATGCCTTTTCTATTGCTGGTAAACGCGCCTTTTCCAAAATACAAATATAGCAAAACAACTTCTTGCTTTTTTTAAGTTTTTGAGCTATTATTCGAACTAAATTTATCCTCGTTTCGGAAGTGAGAATTTTTATGGCACGTGTAACTGTAGAAGATTGCATTGAGAGAATTCCTAATCGGTTTGAATTAGTTCTTACCGCTGGTCAAAGAGCAAGGGCAATCCAAAAAGGTGAGTTGTTAACAATAGATCGTGATAACGACAAAAATCCAGTTGTTGCCTTGCGCGAAATAGCCGCAGAAACCATTGATAGAGATAAGATTCAAGATGCTATTGTTCGAGGTCTTCAGCGCTTAAACGAGCGTGAAGAAGAAGTTGTAGCTGATGAGGCTGCCCTTGAAGCTAAAAGTGAAATGGATGAGTTTTCTTCGAAATATGAGGCAGATTTATATGGAGAGAATTCTGGAATGCAGGTTGGACATTCAGATGATATTGATTCAACGGGCTTTCAGGATGTTGATATTAACTTGCTCAATAGTGATGACTAGTCTGCCATCTCTCACTGAGACACTTTAGGGGAACTGAATTGGCAGTTTCTGCTGTAACAGATACTTCTTTAGATAACGCGTTTAGTAACCTTCTGAACAGAATTAGATCCTATAATCCTTTTGTTGATGTAGATAGGTTATCCTTAGCTTATGAGCTTGGAAAAAAAGCGCATAATGGTCAGTTTAGGGCATCTGGTCATGCCTATTTCACCCACCCCATTGCAGTTGGTCATTTGTTAGCAGATATGCATCTGGATACAGATACAATTATCACCGCACTTCTCCATGATACCGTCGAGGATTGCGATATAACTTTGGATGATATCTCTAGTAGGTTTGGAGATGAAGTCGCCAGCCTAGTAAATGGTGTTACCAAATTAAGCCGCATTGAAAATCAATCACCAGATATGAGGCAGGCTGAAAATTTTCGAAAATTAATGGTTGCAATCAGCCAAGATATTCGGGTCCTGCTGGTAAAATTAGCAGATCGATTGCATAATATGCAAACCATAGATTCCATCGCGCGCTTAGAAAAAAAAGAAAGAATTGCTAGAGAAACAATTGAAATATTTGCGCCTTTGGCAGAGCGACTTGGTATTACTCAGTTTCAATCCGAACTTGAGGATATCTCATTTAGTATTTTATACCCTGAAATGCGTGAGTCCATTCAAAACAGGCTTGAATTTCTAGCGGCTGAATCAGAAAATGTAATTCCAAGAATTTGCTTGGAGTTACAGACACTTATTTCAGATAATGGCATAGAATGCCAAGTTACAGGAAGACGAAAATCAGCATATTCTATCTGGCGCAAAATGCAACATCGACAGATGGGCATGGACCAGTTAGCAGATATTATGGCATTTAGACTGATTGTTCCTTCAATTCCTCAATGTTATGAAGCACTTGGCATCGTTCATACACATTTTCCAATGGTCATGGGCAGAATGAAGGATTATATTTCGACGCCAAAAAGAAATGGATATAGATCTATTCATACTGGCGTTATTGGGCCTCTTAATAGACGTATTGAAATTCAATTACGAACTGCAGATATGCATGATTTGGCTGAGCGAGGCGTGGCTGCTCATTGGGATTATAAATCTGGTCGCTCTGTTAGCTCTGAGGATTCATTTGGATGGGTTCAAGAATTAGTGAGCCTGATTGAGATGAATAGTGGGGATGACGAGTTTTTAGAATATACCAAAATGGATATGTATTCTGATCAAGTTTTTTGTTTTACCCCTCGTGGAGATCTCATCAGTCTCCCGGCGGGTGCAACCGCAGTAGATTTTGCTTTTGCAGTTCACTCTAAAGTAGGTCGCCATTGTTGCGGTGTCGAAATTAATGGAAAAAACAGGCAATTAGCATCAGAGTTAAAAAATGGGGACCAAGTCCTTATCAAAACAGAACCAGAAGCTAAACCAATAGCTGAATGGGAAGAATTTGTTGCTACTGGCAGGGCACGTTCTGCGATTAGACGATTTATCCGTGAAGAACATATTATAGAATTTAGCAGAGTTGGAAGAGCCCTATTAGAAAAGGAATATAGATTTCATAATGTCGCTTTACAAGAATCTGCCATAAAATCCTCTCTTAACGCTTTTAAGGTGTCTAGGTCAGAAGAATTATTTGCAATGATAGCAGAAGGTAAAGTTACTGTTTCTGAAGTTATGAATAGACTAAACCCAGAATTAGGTAATGTGGTAAAACCAGCTGATGTAAAAGACACTTCTATTCAAAAAAAGAAAAAAGATAGCTCAGATACGTTTAATATATCTGGGATGAATCCTGGTATGGCGTTGCATATTGCTAATTGCTGCCATCCTGTGCCTGGGGATAAAATAATAGGTATTTTAACCACAGGTAAAGGATTAACTATTCATGCAAGAGAATGCATTACCCTTTCTAAATTTACAGATGTTCCAGAATTATGGGTTAAAGTTGATTGGAAGCGAAATGACAAAAAATGGGTTGCTGGAAGAATACAAGTAACTTTGCTAAATGAAACAGGAGCTCTTGCCGCACTTACCACCATCATCGCCCAACAAGCAGGCAATATTTCTTATATTCAATTTACTAAAAGAACAGCAGATTTTTTTACGCTCCTTCTTGATGTGGATGTAGCTAATTTGTCGCAATTGAAATCTATCATGTCGGTAGTTAGAACAAATCAGTATGTTGAATCTGTTGAACGGGTATTAATGTAGACAGTAAATTTTTGTGGTGAGGCAATCAGATGTTATTTAAACGCAGAAATGCATTGCCATTTTTAGATAAGCTTTTGAATTTGGTGCGTCCTAGAAAAGGGTATATGCGCGCGATAGAATATCTAAAAAAACGTTTTTATCGTATGACAGAGTCAAATTATTCCATGGCGATGGGGTTTACTTGCGGTGCCATATTAAGTTTTACGCCATTTGTTGGGTTTCATTTTATTATAGCAGGGTTCATAGCCTATTTAATAAATGCCAGCATTTTTATGGCTGCACTTGGAACCTTGGTTGGTAACCCATGGACTTTTCCTTTGATGTGGTGGGGAAGTCTAAAAATTGGTAACCTAGCCCTAAGCAATTTGGGATATTCAATTTTTACAAATAATGTCGAGGTGAATAATATTTTTTCAGACATCTATTCTATAATGATCCCATGGATTGTTGGGTCTTTTATTATTTCCCTAATTTTAGGTCCTCTTATATATTTAACAGTTTATTGGACAATAAAAATTTTAAGGGCAAGATTTAATAAAAAACAAAAGTGATAAATTTTAATCACAGAACTTAAAATATAGTGTAATGGGTGTAAAAAAATAATTCATCTGAATTTATGACTATTGGCTTTGTTTCTGGGATGATTTTTTTGGTAGCTATTTATTGTTAGGCGGTGTCGGAGGTATCTATATGAGTGATTTAATGGCAAGAAAAATTAGATTAGGGGTAAATATAGACCATATTGCAACCTTGCGTAATGCACGAGGAGGCTTGCATCCAGATCCTGTTCGCGCTGCCAAAATTGTTGAGGCATCTGGCGCAGATGGCATAACGATACATTTGCGAGAAGATAGAAGACATATAAGAGATCAAGATGTAAGAGATATTATTAGCTTATCTTCCCTACCAGTGAATCTTGAAATGGCAGCTAGCAGTGAGATGCTTTCGATTGCCTGTGAAGTAAAACCCAATGCGGTATGTATTGTACCTGAAAATAGAATAGAAATAACAACAGAAGGAGGGTTGGCAGTAGCATCCCAGCAACAAAAGCTTTTGCCAATTATTCAGGAACTGAAAAAAAATAATATTCGAATATCCCTTTTTATTGATCCACATATTCAAGAAATAGAGGCTGCAGCTCAATTAGGAGCAGATATCGTAGAATTTCACACTGGTAAATATTGTGATACCATGGGAATGCGTCAAGAAGAAGAATTAGGTAAATTGAAAAACGCCTCAAAACGTGCAGACTCCATGGGCATCGAAGTTCATGCTGGACATGGTTTGAGCTTTGACAATGTTGTCAGTATCGCGGCAATCCCAGAAGTAAAAGAATTAAATATTGGGCATTTTATTATTGGTGAGGCTGTTTTTTCTGGTCTTGCAAATGTAATACAAGAAATGCGTGATTTAATAACCAAACCTGCATAATATTACCAAACCTGTATACTATTACCAAACCTGCATAATATTACCAAACCCGCATGATATTAATTGAATATAATAAAAAACAACTAGCACATTCCGAGTAGATTTATTGATAAGAGATATGGCTTGATTTTAGGTATTGGAACAGATTTATGTGATATTCGTCGGATTGAAAAGATACGCACCCGTTATCAATCAAGCTTCGATAATAAAATATTAACACAAAGAGAACGAGAAGAGCTAATCCATCGGTCCGATAAAAATGCTTATGTTGCAAAACGCTTTGCTGCTAAAGAAGCGATTTATAAAGCTTTTCAATTTACAGACCAAGATAAAATTGGCTGGCAGGATGCTGAAATTTTAAATTCAGGTAATAAAGGGGCACCAGTGGTAAGTCTTTATGCGAATTGTTTGAACAAATTTAACCAGCAGTTGGCAGTTGCTCAAACAGGTGCTATTCATCTTTCTTTAACAGATGAATATCCATATGTTATGGCATATGTAATTATCGAAAAAAATACAAACAGCATATAGCAGCGCTCTATTTTAATATGAGGGAAGTGAATTGATGGCTCCTAAAAATTCTGATTATAAGTCTTCGCAAAGGGATTCTATAAAAAAGAATTCTGGCATTGGTGAAACAATAAGAATGATACTTATTGCAGGCATTGTTGCGTTGTCTTTTCGTTCTCTTGTAGCAGAACCTTTTAATATTCCGTCAGGGTCAATGATCCCAACATTACTAGTTGGTGATTATTTGTTTGTTTCTAAATATGCGTATGGATATTCGAAATACTCTTTTCCATTTGCAATGGCTCCTATCAAAGGCAGGATCGCATCAAGCTTGCCAGAGCGGGGAGAGGTCGTTGTGTTTAGACTTCCCTCAGATGTGTCTCTTGATTATATAAAGCGAGTAGTTGGTCTGCCAGGAGATAAAATACAGGTTATTGATGGCATTCTTCATATTAATGGTGCGGCTGTGTCTAGACGGCAAATAGGGGAGGTCGATGTAACTAACGGTTTTTCTACTATTCGTGCTATTTTATATGAAGAGATTTTTCCCAATGGTCATACCCATGTGATTGAAGAATTCAGAGATGACTTAACATTTGATAATACCCCCTTATATATAGTCCCAGAGGGGCATTTATTTATGATGGGTGATAATAGAGATAATTCACGTGATAGTAGAAGCCAGGGCGTAGGCTTTGTCCCAGTTGAAAATCTGATTGGTCGTGCAGAATTTTTGTTTTTTAGTCATAACAACTCCTCCAGCCTATTTGAAATTTGGAAATGGCCATTGGCGATAAGGTATAACCGCATAGGACAGGGTATTCATTAATGAATTCTGGAACGCTGGAGTCGTTACAAACTATCTTGGGATATCAATTTAACACCCCATCTTTATTGCTACAGGCACTTGCACATAGAAGTGTGTTTACTTCTAACGCCTCTTATGAACGGCTTGAATTTTTAGGAGATAGAGTACTTGGACTAATATTGGCAAGGCACTTATTTTTAGAATTTAAAACAGATGATCAGGGCAAGCTAACAAAACGATTTCATGCACAAGCACAACAATCCAGATTATATGAAATTGCGCTAAAAATTGAATTACAAAAATACATTATTGCAGAAAAAGGCACAGACCTTACAACACAGCCATCTATTTTAGCAGATGTGGTGGAATCAGTTATTGCAGCATTATATTTAGATGGGGGTTTAGAAGAAGCAGAGCGCTTTATAATTCGCTATTGGGATTGGCAGGGTGATGTTCCTGAAGATATCTTGCATAACCCAAAATCAGCCTTGCAGGAGTGGTCTGAGGCACATGGTCTTGGTCTTCCATCTTATGAGTTAGTAGAAAAAAAAGGGCCAGACCATCTGGCTGAATTTACAACAAAGGTAAAGATTGAAGGGTATCATCCCGCAACAGGGTCTGGTTCGTCAAAAAAATTATCAGAACAGGACGCTGCAAAACAATTAATGGTATTTTTAACCAAACAGAGTAGTTGAAATAGTAATGACATTAAACATGGAAACATCAACTGATACGAATACACGGGCTGGTTTTGCCGCCTTGATTGGTGCGCCAAATGCTGGCAAGTCAACCTTGATGAATTATATTGTAGGTGCCAAGGTTTCCATTGTTACGCCTAAAGTTCAGACAACACGTTCTCGGATAAGGGGCATTGCTATGGCAGGTAATTCACAAATTATATTTGTCGATACCCCAGGCATTTTCAAGCCAAAAAGAAGATTAGACAGGGCGATGGTTCATGCAGCTTGGCAGGGAACAGATGAAGCAGATGTCACCTTGTTACTTCATGATTGCGCTCGTGCCACGATAGATGAAGACACACACTCTATTGTAAAACAAATTATTAAGATTAAACAGGAATTTCCAAAAAGAAAATTTGCGTTAATTTTAAATAAAATTGACTTAACAAAGCCAGAATCTTTATTAGGAAGAGCAGAGGAATTATCACAAATGCTTGAATTTGAAAAAGTGTTTATGATATCTGCAGAAAAAGGCAAGGGGATTGAAGACCTTGTTAGTTGGCTTGCTAATCAGATGCCACAAAGCCCGTTTCTTTTTGATCCAGAGGATTTGTCAGACTTGCCTCAGAGGCAATTAGCAGCTGAAATATTGCGTGAAAAATTATACTTAAATCTGCACCAAGAATTACCCTATCAGCTTACTGTTGAAACAGATAGTTGGCAGGAAAAAGAAGATGGAAGCGCTGAGATATATGCAAGTATTTATGTCTCAAGAGAAGGGCATCGTGGCATTGTTTTAGGAAAAAAAGGACAATCAATGAAGCGAATTGGTCAGTCTGCTCGAATGGAACTAGAATCTATGTTTGAAAGAAGAATTCATTTATTTACGCATGTTAAATTCCGTAAAGACTGGATGAACGACCCAGACCGCTATCGCAATTGGGACTTAGAATTTGATGCCTGATTGGCAAGATGACGGCATTATTCTTAGTAGTAGGGCATATGCTGAGTTGCATAGTATCACTACTGTTTTAACAAAAGAGCATGGGCGTCATGCAGGGTTGGTACAGGCAGGACAATCAAACAAGAAACGCTCGACATTGCAGCCAGGGTGTTTGGTAGATGTGCAATGGCGGGCAAGGTTAGATGAGCAGCTTGGCACTTTCAAGCTAGAGCTTTCTAAAAATTATTCTGCGGCATTAATAGACACCCCTATAAGGCTTGCCGCATTATCTAGTATGTGTAGTTTGCTTGAAACCTGTTTGCCAGAGCGTGAACCACAGCCTTCATTATGGCAAGCAACAACAGCCCTTTTACAAATATTATCACTCTCTGAAAAAGAGCAGGAATGGCTGAATTTTTTTATTAAATGGGAATTGGGGTTGTTACAGGAATTAGGTTTTGCACTAAATTTAGAAAAATGTGGTGTCACAGGCACAGAAGAAAATTTAGCGTTTGTTAGTCCTAAATCTGGAAATGCGATCAGTAAGTTAGCAGCTGGTAGCTATGCTGACAGGCTTTTGTTGCTTCCAATGTGTCTTGGAGGTCATGAATTAATTGATAACGAGCTTACAGGCGGAATAAAAATAACAGGTCATTTTTTACGAAAACACATCTATTTTCCGCTTGATAAAGACCTTCCATCAGCAAGAGAGAGACTAGCAAATATGGTAGAATCATCTAATTGGTAACCCAATATATTGTAATTTAATACAGATAACGCTATCAAGTTAATATGGTAGATTTTAATAACATTATAACAGATAATCCATCTTCTATTGCCGCAACAGATTTTGCCTCTGCTCTATCTGAGCGTTACTTAGCCTATGCGTTATCTACGATAACCTCGCGCTCGCTTCCAGATGTAAGAGATGGATTAAAACCAGTGCATCGCAGATTGTTATTTGCCATGCGTCAGTTAAAACTTGACCCAGATCAGTCATATAAAAAATCTGCTCGTGTCGTTGGCGATGTAATTGGTAAATATCATCCCCATGGCGATAGCGCTATTTATGACGCAATGGTTAGGTTGGCGCAAGAATTTGCAATGCGTTATCCTTTGGTAGATGGACAAGGTAACTTTGGGAATATTGACGGTGATAATGCTGCCGCAATGCGATATACAGAGGCGCGCCTAACCACTGTTTCTCGCCTTCTTTTGTCAGGTATAGATGAGAATGCTGTAGATTTTAGACAAACCTATGATGGAGAGTCAGAAGAGCCTATATTATTGCCAGCAGGTTTTCCAAATTTACTTGCAAATGGGGCACAAGGAATTGCGGTGGGTATGGCTACCAGTATTCCGCCTCATAATGTTCTAGAACTAGTTGATGCTGCGAAGCATTTGATAAAGCATCCTGGGGCATCAATAGAAAAATTGATGGATTTTGTTAAGGGGCCTGATTTTCCAACTGGCGGGGTACTTGTGGAACCGCAAAATTCAATTCTATCTGCTTATCAGACAGGAAAAGGCAGTTTTAGGTTACGGTCACATTATTTTGTTGAAAAAGAAAAAAATGGTCTTTGGCGTATCATTGTAACTGAAATTCCATATCAGATACAAAAATCACGTCTAATAGAGAAACTAGCTGACGCGTTGCAGCAAAAAAAGCTGCCTATGTTATCAGATATAAGAGATGAGTCTGCAGAAGATGTGCGTATTCTGCTAGAGCCTAAATCAAGAAAATTATCACCAGAAGCGGTTATGGAAAGTCTGTTTCAGGTAACTGACCTTGAAATAAGAATACCCCTGAATTTAAACGTTCTTGATAGTGACAATAAGCCAAATGTGCTTAGCTTGCGGCAGGCACTGCAGCAATGGCTTGAACATAGAAAGAATGTATTATTACGTCGCGCTCAGTTCCGATTAGATGCCATTGCCAAGAGACTGGAAGTTGTGGCTGGCTATTTAGTGGTTTTTCTTAATCTTGACGAGGTGATTGAAATTATCAGGGAGCAAGAGCACCCAAGAGATGCCTTAATGTCTCGCTTCGCACTTAGTGAATTTCAAGCAAATACAGTTCTTGACATGCGCCTTCGCTCACTTCGACGACTAGAAGAAGAGGGCTTGAAAATTGAACAGAATAAATTATCAGCAGAACAAGAAGAATTGCAAACTCTAAAAGCAAGTGAAGAATTGCAATGGCAAAAAATTAATATTGAATTATCAGAGTTAAAAGCTGCATTTATTAAACAAGATATGCGCAGAACACGCCTTGGCACTGCCCCCGAAATTGATTTTGACCCTATGGAAATGCTGGTTGAAAAAGAACCAGTAACTGTCATTTGTTCCGAAAAAGGGTGGATTCGGGCAATGAAAGGTCATTTGGATCTTGCGGCAGAATATAAATTTAAAGAAGGGGATGGCCCTCAATTTATTCTTCATGCAGAAACAACTGATAAATTAATATTATTTAATGATATGGGGCGTTTCTTTACGATTAGCTGTGATTCTCTGCCGAAAGGGCGCGGTTTTGGTGAACCCTTAAACTTAATTATTGATATTTCTGCAAATCAAAAACTTATTGCAATGTTTAAGGCTGATACAGACCAGCTGTTACTAGCTTCGAATAAAGGCTATGGTTTGCGTGTGCTAACAGCCAATGTGATAGCGCAGACAAAAAACGGAAAGCAGATATTAAATCTTGGCCCAGATGAGAGAGCACAAACTTGCCTTCCTGTTAAGGCAGATATGGTTGCAAGCGTTGGGAAGAACAGAAAATTATTGATTTTTCCTGTTTCTGAAATACCAGAAATTGCCAAAGGAAGAGGTGTGATACTACAACGCTTTAAAGAAGGGGATCTTGCTGACATTACCTTGTTTGATAGTCAAGAAGGTCTCAACTGGCAGACTAATGGGGACAGAATGCGGCATCTAACCAATTATTCAGATTGGGTTGGAAAAAGAGGTGGCGCTGGAAAACTCACGCCAAATGGTTTTCCAAGACCTGCCCGTTTTACCTAAAATTACTTAGTCAATTACTTAGTCAAATACTTGGTCAAATACTTGGTCCATTACTTAGTCAATTTCATCGTTAATTACATCATCCTGCCATTTGCCATCAACAAATAGCTGATATGGCTTGAAACGAGATTTATATGTCATTTTTGGGCTATTTTGAACCAAATACCCTAAATAAAGCCATTTTTTAGAGAGCGTTTCTGTCATTCTAATAGCATCTAAAATTAGAAATGTACCAAGAGATT
>ERZ887830.1119-NODE-1119-length-15633-cov-7.862370_pt1 | contig 15633 bp, 12 predicted proteins | sample MGYA00521101_ERZ887830 | MGnify/ENA primary metagenome ERZ887830 (study PRJEB32303, sample SAMEA104408592) | aquatic metagenome | biome: Marine water; feature: Pelagic; material: water | place: Baltic Sea | collected 2014-06-05T16:38:00 | depth 1,762 m ... | reverse complement strand
ACAACTCGTTTTATGTATTTTGGACGGTCTTGGCATCGGTCAAGAGTCTGAGACAAATGCTGTATTCAAGGCAGATACACCATGTCTTGATAGGCTTGCTGCTGATTATCCTACATGTCAGCTTGAAGCGTCAGGTCCAGCCGTAGGGCTACCTGATAATCAACCTGGTAATTCTGAAGTCGGGCACTTAACTATTGGTTCTGGCAGAGTTATTGAACAAGATCTACCTCGGATAACACATGCTATCAATGCTGGATTTTTGCCGCAAAGTAGTGAACTTAGCTTATTTATTAAAACGCTAAAGCAAACTGGTGGTGCTGCCCATATACTGGGTCTTACATCAGATGGTGGTGTGCATTCACACATAAATCATATTGCCAGTCTTGCAACTTATCTGCGAGAAGCAGAAATACCTGTTTATCTGCACATTACAACAGATGGCAGAGATACCGCACCAAATGCCAGCATAAATTATCTTTCTACACTTAGAAAATTATGTCCAGATGATGTAAGATTTGCCACAGTTATCGGGCGGTATTTTAGTATGGATAGGGATAAACGCTGGGAGCGTACCCAAATTGCTTATGATCTCATCAGAGCAGCACACGCACCCTTTCACTCTGATTCAGCTGAACAGGCAATTCAAGATGCCTATAAGAGAGGTGAGACAGATGAATTTATCACCTCTACTGTGATTGAAGATTACCCTGGCATGCAGTCATCAGATGGTATTCTAATGACCAATTTCCGAGTAGACAGAGCTCGTCAAATCATGTCTGCTTTTTTTCTGCCAGAAGATACAGAAATACAAGACCCAATAAAGGTAAGACCAGCAGCTGGGCTTGCTATGACCGCATTATCAGATGCGCTTGATAGAGTTGTTCCCCATTTATTTGCTTCTGTTGACCTTAGCAATGGTCTTGGAGAGACCCTTTCAAAAGCTGGCATGACTCAATTACGTCTAGCAGAGACAGAGAAATATCCACATGTTACTTTTTTCTTTAATGGCGGAGTTGAAACTGCTTTTACTGGCGAGACTCGTCAACTTGAACCCTCCCCCAAAATTGCAACTTATGATTTACAACCAGAGATGAGTGCAGAGGCGTTGTTTCAAAAAGCTATCAAGGCAATTACTGAACAGAGCTATGATGTGATTATTATCAATTTTGCTAACCCAGATATGGTTGGGCATACTGGTAATTTAAAAGCAGCTATCAAAGCAGTTGAAACTGTAGATAATTGTGTTGCACAGCTTGTTGATGCTATTGAAACTACCAATGGCATGATGATTGTTACAGCAGACCACGGAAATTGCGATATAATGTGGGACGAAGCAAAACAGATTCCGCATACTGCACATACCACTAACTTCGTTTAATGCAGTTTTGTTGGCACTTCAATTTCAAATTTATCAAATGGCACACTTGCTGATATTGCGCCAACAATGCTAGATTTATTATCTATCACCAAACCTTACGAAATGTCTGGTAATTCTCTTGTCCTTAAATAGATTAAAACTTCACGCGTAAAATAGGATTCAAGCAAAGGATGACATCAATGAAACGCACTTTTACGAATAAATTTTTTCAACGTGGTATCCTTGTATTAACTGCCCTAACTGTTATTTGGATAGCAAATCCACTGTTTAAAACAGCCTTGTCTGAAGATAAGAATGAAGCTTATCGCCAACTTGCCTTGTTCGGAGATGTGTTTGAGCGCGTGAAAAAAAGCTATGTTGAAGAAGTCTCTGATGAAGAATTAGTCTCCTCTGCTATAAATGGCATGCTGACTTCTCTTGACCCGCACTCCTCTTTCCTACCAGAAGATAATTATGAGAAAATGCAGGTGGAGACATCTGGAAAATTTGGTGGCCTTGGTGTTGAAATAACCATAGAGAGTGGATTTGTAAAAGTAGTATCACCAATAGATGACACCCCTGCATATAAGGCTGGTCTGCAATCTGGTGATTACATTATTAGCGCTGATGAAGAAAGTTTGGTTGGTTTTACAATAAATGAAGCTGTAGAAAAACTGCGTGGTCCAATTGGTAGCGAGATTATTATTTCAATTCAGCGAGGTCAAGAAGAGCCATTTGATGTTTCAATCATCCGAGATGAGATTAAGATACAGAGCGTACGGTCTGAAATATTTAACGATGTTGGCTATATTCGTATATCCAAATTTTCAGAACAAACCCATCCAGGTCTAACTCAGGCAGTTAAAGATTTAAATGATAGCGCTAAAACAGAGCTTAAGGGATATGTACTGGATTTGAGAAATAATCCTGGTGGTTTACTTTCCCAATCTATTAAAGTTTCTGATGCCTTTTTAGAAAAAGGTGAGATTGTCTCAACAAGAGGGCGTAATAACTCTGATATCTCTCATGCTTATGCACGTGAAGGGGATATAATTGAAGGTAAGCCGCTTGTTGTATTGATAAATTCTGGCTCTGCCTCTGCCTCTGAAATTGTTGCTGGTGCTCTTAAAGACCATAAGCGCGCTGTTGTCATGGGCACAAGATCATTTGGAAAAGGCTCTGTACAAAGCGTTATATCGATGCCTGGACATGGTGCCATCCGACTTACAACTGCACGATATTATACACCATCAGGCATCTCTATTCAAAGCAAGGGAATCACCCCAGATATTGAAGTTGAGCTTGCACGTATAGAAGAACTTGACGGAGGCATTATCCGCGAAGAAGACCTGAAAGGAGCATTAGATGTTGCTGAAGAAACAGATAATGAAGAAATTGAGGCAGAAGAACCAAAGCAATCTGAAATTGATTTTCAATTAGCTAGAGCAATTGATTTGATCCATGGCATTAGTATTTTTAATAATATTTCGGCTGAGAAATTGCAGTAAGGGCAATTACAAATGACATTAGAATATAAAATCAGACCCTATAGACCATGTGTTGGTATATTGCTATTAAATTCAGATAATCATATTTTCGCAGGGCAAAGAATAGACAACCATTTAGAAGCCTGGCAAATGCCCCAAGGGGGCATTGATGAAGGAGAAGATGTTCAAACAGCATGCTTCCGTGAAATGAAAGAAGAAATAGGTACTGAAAAAGCCCGTATTCTAGCTATTCATCCAGATTGGTTGAATTATGATATTCCAGAAACATTAGCAAATAAACTATGGCAGCGTAAATATCGTGGGCAAACGCAAAAATGGATTGCCCTGCGATTTGAAGGCAGTGATTTGGACATTAACATCCATACTCAAATACCTGAATTCATCAATTGGCGCTGGGTGAAGCCAAGTGAATTATCATCATTAGCAGCCCCATTTAAGCAAGATGTATATGATAGTGTATTAAATGAATTTAGCTCTTTATTTGAGCCAAATTAAGCAAAAATTATAGTTTAGAGATTGTTAGCTTTTGCTAGACATCAGATATTTTTTATATAGCTTGTTTAACCGCATTTATGAAAGCAGCTTCTGCATCTGTAGCAGCAACTACTTTTTGGTCAAGCTGTTGTGTAGAAACAGCATCTAAATCTACCGCTCTTTCAGCTAATATGATTACACGCTCAGGTGTTACGTCTGCTACACCCCCATCTATCATAAATCGCCTTGTGATAGAGCCGCCATTATACACATCCAGCTTTCCCCTTTGCAGATTAGCAAGCGTTGCTGCATGCCTTGGCAACACGCCAAAAAGACCCTCACTGCCAGGAATAATAACCATCTCTGCTGAATCGCTAAAAAGCATCTCAGATGGTGTTACTAGCTCAATTTTAATTGCGTTAGCCATCGCTATTATTCTTCTCTCACAGCTTGATTATGCAGCTTGCTCGTTCATTTTTTCAGCTTTAGAAACTGCTTCCTCGATTGTTCCTACCATATAAAAGGCTGCTTCTGGTAAATGATCATAATCACCATTTGCGATACCTTTAAATCCCTTGATAGTATCTTCTAGACTAACCAAAACACCTGGTGTGCCAGTAAACACTTCTGCAACATGGAATGGCTGTGAGAGGAACCTTTGAATTTTTCTGGCTCTTGCAACTGTTAGTTTATCTTCTTCTGATAATTCATCCATTCCTAAAATCGCGATAATATCCTGCAATGCTTTATATTGCTGTAATACCTCTTGAACAAGACGTGCTGTCTCATAATGCTCGTCCCCAACAATTCTTGGATCTAACACACGTGATGTTGAGTCAAGAGGGTCAACCGCAGGGTAAATCCCTATCTCTGCAATTTGACGAGATAAAACTGTTGTTGCATCAAGGTGCGCAAATGACGTTGCTGGTGCTGGGTCTGTTAAGTCATCGGCAGGGACGTAAATCGCCTGCACAGATGTAATAGAGCCTTTATTTGTAGATGTAATACGCTCCTGCAAGCCACCCATATCTGTTGATAATGTTGGCTGATATCCCACAGCAGAAGGAATTCGTCCCAACAAGGCTGAAACTTCTGAGCCTGCTTGTGTAAAACGGAAAATATTATCAATAAACAACAACACGTCCTGGCCTTCCTCATCACGGAAATATTCTGCCAAGGTTAGACCGGTTAGGGCTACACGTGCACGTGCACCTGGAGGCTCATTCATTTGTCCGTAGACAAGAGCAGCTTTACTACCTTCGCCATCAGTTTTGATAACTCCAGACTCTACCATCTCATGGTACAGGTCATTTCCTTCTCTGGTACGCTCACCCACACCAGCGAATACTGAATAACCACCATGTGCTTTTGCGATATTGTTGATTAGTTCCATAATTGTAACTGTCTTACCAACACCAGCACCGCCAAATAATCCAACCTTACCTCCCTTTGCGTAAGGGGCAAGAAGATCAATCACCTTAATACCAGTAACCAGAATTTCTGATTCAGTAGATTGGTCCACATATGCTGGCGCAGAGCGGTGAATAGGGAGCCTGATTTTAGTCTTTAAAGGTTCTCTTTCATCGATTGGCTCACCGATCACATTCAAAATACGACCAAGAGTCTCAGGACCAACAGGTACGGTAATGGGGCTGCCGGTATCAACAACCTTTGCACCTCTAACCAGCCCTTCTGTGGCGTCCATTGCGATGGTTCTAACAGCTGACTCACCAAGATGCTGAGCAACTTCAAGCACCAGACGTTGACCATTATTATCAACTTCAAGCGCGTTTAAAATATCTGGAATATTGCCATCAAATTCAACATCGACGACCGCGCCGATTATCTGACTTACTTTTCCAATTGCATTTTCTGCCATGAGACTAACTCCGTTTTTAGGCTCGCGTTAATAATTATCTTTACAGGGCTTCCGCACCTGAAATGATTTCAATCAATTCTTTAGTAATATTTGCTTGTCTGGTTCTATTATAAACAAGCGTTAGCCTATCAATCATATCTCCAGCATTTCGTGTTGCATTATCCATAGCTGTCATTCTTGCTGCAAGTTCAGCAGCTGACGATTCAAGCAAGGCGCCATAGATTTGGGTTGTAACATTGCGAGGCAATAATTGCTCAAGCAATTCATTTTCATCTGGCTCATACTCATAGTTAGATGCGCCAGCTTCTGAATTATTCTCTTCAATTTGCGCAGGAATCAAAGGAGCAACTACGACATTTTGAGTAATGGCATTTACAAACTGATTATAAATAATTGATACGCTATCAAAGCTATTATTTTCAAATCCGTGCAAAATCTTTTCTGCCACTTCTCCAACTTTATTGTAGTCAATACCACTGCCTTGCAAATTCTCAATTCGTGCAAATGTTTTATCCGCTATTTCTCTTGATAAATTATCTGCTGCCTTCCTACCTACCATATAAAGAAGAACAGATTTACCTTCATTCTCTAGACGCTTTATTTCGATTCTCGCTTGTCTCGCAATAGAGCCGTTAAAACCAGCACATAAGCCTTTATCTGCAGATACCACTATCAAAAGATGCGTTTTAACGATATCTCGTCCTACTAATAGAGCAGGCGCTGTTGCTTTACTTGCCTTAGAGGCAAGCCCAGAAATAACCTGTTGCATACGCGAGCTGTAAGGTCGACCAGCTTCAGCAGCTTCCTGCGCACGACGCAATTTGGCTGCCGCAACCATCTTCATAGCCGAAGTGATCTTCTGGGTTGATTTTACGCTATTAATACGCGTTTTTAAATCCTTTAGATTGGCCATATGCCAATAATCCCCTTATCTTAACCTTAACAAATCCATTTATAAAAGTTACCCGAAGCTTTTTGCAAATGCTTGAATAGCATCCCGTAACTTCGCTTCTGTGGCATCTGAAATTTTCTGTTCTGTGCGAATGCTATCCAAAATAGCTTTACCTGAACCCCTAAGCGTATCAAGCAAGCCGCTCTCAAACCTACCAATTTCTGGTAGTGAAATAGTATCAAGATATCCGTTCACACCAGCAAATAACACAACCACCTGTTCTTCGATAGGCATAGGTGAATATTGCGGCTGTTTGAGAAGTTCTGTTAGTCTGGCACCACGCTCAAGAAGTTTTCTAGTAGATGCATCCATATCAGATGCAAACTGAGCAAATGCCGCCATTTCGCGATACTGAGCTAACTCAAGCTTAATTGAACCAGCAACCTGCTTCATAGCCTTTATCTGGGCAGCAGAACCAACACGCGAAACAGACAGACCCACATTTACTGCAGGACGAATGCCCTTATAAAACAAATCTGTTTCTAGGAAAATTTGTCCGTCTGTAATCGAAATCACATTTGTTGGAATATATGCAGACACGTCCCCTGCTTGTGTTTCAATAATCGGCAATGCGGTCATTGATCCTGAACCATTGGCTTCGTTAAGTTTTGCTGCGCGCTCTAGTAAACGAGAGTGAAGATAAAAAACGTCCCCAGGGTATGCTTCACGGCCAGGAGGACGACGAAGCAACAAGCTCATTTGACGATACGCAACAGCCTGTTTCGATAAATCATCATAAACAACCAGCGAATGCATACCATTATCCCGGAAATATTCGCCCATAGCAGCAGCTGTATATGGCGCTAAAAACTGCATAGGTGCTGGCTCAGAAGCGGTAGCCGCAACGACAATTGAATATTCTAATGCACCATTTTCTTCCAATGCTCTCACGAACTGAGCAACAGTTGAACGCTTTTGACCAATCGCAACATAAATACAAAATAGTTTATCGCTATCATTCTTAGCAGCAATGTTATTTACTTTTTGGTTGATAAATGTATCAAGTGCGATTGCTGTTTTACCAGTCTGACGGTCACCAATTATTAACTCACGCTGTCCACGACCAACTGGGATTAAGCTGTCTATTGCTTTCAAACCAGTTTGCATTGGCTCGAACACAGACTGACGTGGCATAATACCAGGCGCTTTTACCTCTACCCTGCCACGTTGAACATTTTCAATTGGACCTTTTCCATCAATCGGATTTCCAAGACCATCAACAACACGCCCAAGCAACCCTTTTCCAATTGGAGCGTCAACAATAGTTTCCGTACGGCGAACAATGTCCCCTTCACGAATACCTCTGTCATCGCCAAAAATAACAACACCAACATTGTCAGTTTCAAGGTTAAGCGCCATGCCTTTTACGCCATTATCAAATTCGACAAGTTCTCCTGCCTGCACCTGATCAAGACCATATACGCGAGCAATACCGTCACCAACTGACAATACTCTGCCTACCTCGGCAATTTCTGCTTCATTTCCAAAATTTGAAATTTGTTCTTTTAATATTGCTGAAATTTCAGCTGCACGGATATCCATTATGCAACACCCTTCATGGCTGCTTCAAGCCTGTTCAGTTTCGTTTTAAGTGATGTATCGAACATACGCGATCCGATACGAATTACAAGTCCGCCAATTAAAGAGGGGTCAACTCGCGTATTTAGCGAGACATCTTTGGCGCCAGCTAAAGAAACAATTGTTTTTTCCACCTGAGCGTGACGTTTTTTATCTAGCGGAACGGCTGAGATAACCTCAGCTGATACTTTTCCACGTCTTGTATCAACTTCTTTTATAAAAGCAGAAATAATAGAGGAAACAGCAAATAATCGTCCGTTTTTAGCGATCGTTCCGATAAATTGAATCGTAAGATTGCTTGCTTTTGCTTTTTGCAAAATCTTTGTTACCGCAACAGCTTTTTCATCAGAACCAAATACTGGCGACGACACAAGCTGCTGGATTTCTGTGTTTTTAACAATCAAATCACGAATTGCGTTAAGATCGTTTAATATTTCATCAATTTGCTTAGACTCACTGGCTAACTGGTACAGCGCAGATGCGTATCTTCCTGCCAAGCCTGCTGTAATTGAACTCACATTAACACCCTTTAATAAATATCAAACATACACGAAGTGAATCTTCGATGGATTTGTTAAATCTCTAGTAGGTGAGCTATCATAGGCTTTCAGGAAAGGCAAGTATTTGTATCTAAATTAATACTAAAAAATAATGATTTTTCTATTCTTGGAATGTCTACATAAAATTATAGGGGTCTATGTCTATTTGCCTTTTGATTATGGATGGCATGTCAACCCTTGAATGCCAATCTAATATAATTTTTTGTATGTTCACTTGCTTAGGCACGTTAATTAAAAATCGTACCCTAAAGCGTCCTTTTATCTGATAAATTGGCGCTGGAGCTGGTCCATAAATAAATACATTCTGAAATTGCGGTTTCTGGCTTTCTAATTTTTTGACATATTGAGCAAGTGCTGTTTCATTCATGCTAGAAAAGATCAATGCAGCTAGTCTTGTAAAAGGGGGCATATGCGCATTTTCGCGCTGTGCAAGTTCTAGCTCAAAATAATCGTCTCTTTTCTGGGATCGAAGCGCCTGCAACACTGGGTGAGAAGGCTCTGATGTTTGAATAAACACGCTTCCTGCTTGTTGCTCTCTGCCAGATCTCCCTGCAACTTGTGTTAACATCTGATAGGTTCTCTCCCCAGCGCGCAAATCCCCTCCAGACAGTCCAAGATCGCCATCAATTACTGCCACACAGGTCAGTTTCGGAAAATGATGCCCTTTAGCGACCATTTGCGTGCCAATGATAATATCAACCTCACCATTTTCAATAGATTGTATGGTTGTTTCCATCTGAGATGGGTTGGTTAATGTATCACTCGATAGAATTGAAACTCTTGCTTCTGGGAAAAGCTGATAGACCTCCTCTGCCAGCCGCTCAACACCTGGACCTACTAATTGAATAGAATCAGTTTGTTCACAAGACTGACATTTATTTTTAAAGGGGTGAGCAATACCACATTGATGGCAACGCAGCTGATTACTAAGTCGATGCGTAACCAACAGGCTATCACATTGGTGGCAACTTTGTTTAACACCACAATCACTGCATACTGCTAATGGTGCGTAGCCTCTTCTATTAAGGTATAATAATATTTGCTGCTGTGATTTCAGACGCTCTTCTATCTCTGCTAATAAAAGCGCACTCATCCATTTTCCAGATGGTGGTCTAAACTTGCGTAAGTCAATTGTTTGAATATCTGGCATAGTTGCAGCACCATATCTATTCTCAAGCATGATGTGCTGATATCTGCCAAGTTGCGCGTTTGTCCAACTCTCAAGCGAGGGGGTTGCAGTAGCAAGAATGACCGGACACTTGGCGTGCTTTGCCCGAAGAATCGCCATATCTCGGGCATGATAGATTACTTGGTCTTCTTGTTTATAGCCTGCATCATGCTCTTCATCGATGACAATTACCCCTAAATTTGAAAAGGGGAGAAAAAGCGCAGATCGCGCCCCCACAACAACCGCTGGAAAACCCGCATTAATCTCACGCCAAATTCGCTTTTTGTGACTCATTGAAATACCAGAATGCCAAATATAAGGCGTGAATCCAAACCACTTCTTAAACCGATTAACCCAACTTGCTGTGAGCGCTATTTCAGGCAGTAAAATTAAATTCTGATGCCCTTCTAATATCTGCCGCTTGACTACATCAAAATAAACTTCTGTTTTTCCAGAGCCAGTGACCCCATCAAGCAAGGAAACATTAAATCTGTTATTATCCGCAGCCATTTTATTGGCAGCTAGGGCTTGTTCCTCACTTAGCTTTATTTTACTGGCGGCTTCTATGGCTTTTCTTAAACTGAATGATACGCCTTGTTTATTTTGTATCAACTCAGATGTAATTTCTAACTTCTCAAGTAGTCCCGCTTTTAACATACTATTTATCGTACTACTGCTAACGCCTGTTTCTTTGGCAATCAGGCTTGCTGAAACAGGTGGATTACTCTGACACCAAGAGATAACCTTTTGCCTAGCTTTCGATAGCTGCTTTGAATCCCCTTGTGACGAAGAAACTGTGTAGCCAAATACTGGCGAATCCTTGCTCAATGCGTTAGGGACACAGAGCATCATGCGCAATACTTGACCAAATGGCGCCATCGTCCATTCACTAACCTGTTCCAAAAATTTAAGGCTAACAGAATCAATAGGAGGTACTTGACTAACAGATAAAATAGGTTTTAATTTTGCCTGTTCAATTTCAGTGGTGTGGCTGCATTCATAGACAATACCCCATATAATTCGATTAGCAAAAGATACCTGAACGACACTTCCTTTTTGAACACTCATAGAATCTGTGACTAGATAATCAAATTCATTTTTGAGATTTTTTGAATTCAACTGGGGTATAGGCACGGACACCCTAACTTTTGCAATCAGGGCTAGTACATTTTCATGTTTGGTATTTTGTATCAAAGCCATATTTTGCGTCCGCATTAGATTTCCAGTTGCAAGCCTATGCAACAAAACAGTAGACTAAATATGTTAAGACTGCAAAATCTAGTGTACATAAGTTAACTTCTTAGGAATCTGACATGAAATTATTTTTAGATACAGCTGATATTAGTGAAATTACCGATCTGAATAGGACTGGGATGGTAGATGGGATCACAACAAATCCTTCTCTTATTGCTAAATCTGGGCGTAATATTATTCAAACAATTGAGGAAATATGTGCAATTGTTTCTGGTCCTGTGAGTGCTGAGGTTACAGCGACAGATTATGACGGAATGATGCAAGAGGGTCGCAAGCTTGCTAATATTTCAAGCAATGTAACTGTTAAACTTCCCCTAACCGAAGATGGTCTTCGAGCATGCGCTAGTCTTAGTGCAGATGATATTATGGTTAATGTAACATTATGTTTTTCGGCAGCCCAGGCGTTGCTTGCGGCAAAGGCAGGTGCGAGCTTTATCTCGCCTTTTGTAGGAAGATTAGACGACATCGGTTCAGATGGCATGAATCTCATAAGCGAGATTGCAGAAATTTACGCAAATTATGACTTTTCAACAGAAATATTAGTTGCATCAGTAAGAAGTGTGCAAGATGTTGTTGATGCTGCCATTATAGGCGCTGATGTTGCCACCATCCCTCCTAAAATATTATCACAAATGTTCAAGCATCCTCTTACTGATAAAGGTCTGGCTGATTTCATGACTGACTGGAAGACCACTGGGCAGTCAATTTTATAATATGCTAATTTCAATCTGAAGGGGACATCATTATGAATGAGTTTCCACTTGATAAAGATAATGTGTCAATGTTTCTTGATAGTAACCCAGCTTTCTTGAAACAATATATCGCCGAACAGAATATCGCTAGTCTGAACCAATCAGCTCAAGCACAAAAAACTGACCAATTATCAGAAACAGATGACCATTATTTAGATGAAAATATTATAGATGTAACTGGTAAAATTGCGCAACAGGCGCGCGAAGAAGCACGGATATTATCACGCAAAAATTTATCCCTAATTGATCTTGCAGAAGATAATACTAAAAGATGGCAACGGCTTCATAATGCTACTATTGGCTTTATTAGGTGTCAGAATCTAGTAGAATTTTCGGAGATGCTTGATGAAACATTACCTGTGATATTTGGTGTAGCTGGCGCACGTCTTCTTATGCCACAGGAAAATGCAATTTCAGATGCAGAAACATATGGCTTTCTTGTTTTGCCTGAAGCAGAAATTTCGACAATCTGCCGTGCGCAATCAGTCTATCTTGGGCCACCCCCAAAATCAGGCTTAGCTTTATTTTCTGCGCCAATAGCCTCAATTGCTGTGGTAACATTACCAGACAATTTACCTGCCCCCATTGCTGGTTCTGCTCTTTTATTGGCAGGACGTAACAAAAATAGTTTTGCGCCAAATCAAGCAGATACAATTTTATCAAATTTATCAGAAATCATTGGAACCTGCCTACTAATGCTTCTGAAACTTAACGCTAAAGAATAAGTAATGAGCCAGAATGAGCAGATAATTAAGAAGATTACTGTCCATGTTCAAAGCTGGTTAAGCTGGCTTACCTCTATTAAACATTATCAATCTCATACAATTGACGCTTATAGCCGTGATTTAGCAGATTATATAAAGTGCCTTTCTAAGCAAAATGAAATTGAGCTTAGCCCAAATAGAGCCCTTTTTCGAATATGGCTTGCCGAGATGTATGGTTCTGGCTGTGCAAAGACAACTATTGCACGTCGTGTATCAGCATTGCGCAGTTTTACCCGCTTTTGCCATCGCCACTCTATTTTAGACATAGTAGATTTAAGTTGGATGAAAGCCCCTAAAATTCCTTTGTCGCTGCCTAAATCGATGAGTGAGGCTGATGCATCTATGATGCTAGAATTACTAAGTAAACGATCTGGAGCAGAATGGGAGAATAATAGAGATACCGCAATATTATATCTCATGTATGGATGCGGTCTTCGATTAGCAGAAACGCTGAGCCTAACCCCTGTCCATTTAGCAGACCCTAACTGGCTACGAATAACAGGAAAAGGCAATAAAATCAGAGAAGTCCCCGTACTTCCAATTGTTGCCGAACAACTGCAAACAGCACTGCAAAGCTGTCCGTTTAAACTAGAGGATAATATGCCAATCTTTATGTCAAAAAGAGGGCACCCACTTGGTCCAAGAGCGGTTCAAAGAATGGTTGAGAAGTTACGTATCTCTGCTAATCTTCCAGCTGAAACAACCCCGCACACATTGCGACACGCATTTGCAACGCACCTATTGTCAGCTGGTGGTGATTTGAGGGCAATACAGGAGTTGCTTGGTCATGCCAGTCTATCAACCACCCAGCGTTACACTCATATAGATACTCAAAGACTTAAAGATATTCACCAGCAAACACATCCAAGAGCAGATAAATTATAGTATTTGCTATATCAAACAGTTAGAGAACCTATTTTAATTTTCTAATCAGATGTGAATAGCACCTGTTCCAATTACCAAAGCAGCTTCTTTTACTGCTTCGTTCATTGTAGGGTGTCCATGACAGGTTCTTGCAACATCTTCAGCAGACGAGCCAAAGGACATAGCAATAGCAATTTCATGAATGATGGTTCCTGCTTCATGACCAATAATATGCGCCCCAAGAAGCTTATCTGTCTTTTTATCTGCAAGTAATTTTACCATACCATCTGTATGCCCAGTTGCTCTTGCACGGCTATTGGCAAGGAACGGAAAAACGCCTTTACTATAGGAAATACCTGCTTCTTTGAGTTGCTCTTCTGTTTTCCCAATAGTTGCTACCTCTGGCGCAGTATATACTATTCCAGGCACAAATGCATAATCAACATGACCTGCATGACCTGCCATAATCTCAACAGCTGCAACCCCATCTTCTTCTGCTTTATGCGCAAGCATTGGTCCTTCAATTACATCACCAATAGCATAGATACCCGCGATATTTGTTTGAAAAGCATTATCAACTTGTATTTGACCTTTTTCGGTAAGTTGAACACCTATTTTTTCAAGACCAAGACCATCAATATATGGCTTGCGACCTACCGCTACCAATGCAACATCACAGGTAAGTTTGCTCTCTTCTTCTGTTTGACTATCAAGCAACGTAAGAGTAACAGATGATTTAGTTTTAACTGCCTCTTTAACTCCTTTTCCAAGATGGAATTTTATTCCCTGCTTCTCTAGAATAGATTTAAATTTTGACGCTATTTCAGAGTCCATACCTGGCAATATCCGAGGCAGAAAATCAACTACTTCAACTTCTGCACCAAGGCGAGACCATACTGTGCCCATTTCAAGACCAATATAACCTGCACCTACAACAATAAGTTTTTTAGGTACTGAAGGTAACTCCAATGCACCTGTTGATGACACTATCTGTTTTTCATCAATGACCAATGATGAAAGACTAGTAGGTGACGAGCCTGTAGCAATCAGAATTTTTTCAGCTTTAAAAACACCTTTATCGCGGCCGCTGGTTATTGTAACTGAACCTTGTGACTTAATTTCAGCTGCCCCTATCAAATGGGTTATTTTATTTTTTGCAAATAGCTGGCTTATGCCTGTCGTAAGACCTGAGACAATATCTGATTTATGTTGCAACATTTTTTTAAGGTCTAATTTTACATCACTAAAACCAATGCCTAATCCAGATAAATGATTTTGCTTAGCTTCAGCATATTTTTCAGATGCGTTTAATAGCGCCTTTGACGGGATACACCCTACATTCAAGCAAGTTCCGCCTAAGGTTTCTCTTTTTTCAATGCACGCAACATTCATTCCAAGCTGTGCTGCTCTTATTGCTGCAACATATCCACCTGGTCCAGCACCAATCACAATTAGATCATAGTTTTGCGCTGCCATTTTCTTTTACCTTTTTTTACAAATGTTATTTATTTTTATCTCAGAGGTTTTTATCACAACCATAATCTTAATTATAAAGCTTAATTAGATATTTAAAAGTAACCTTCTTGGATCTTCAATTGATTCTTTTACTCTAACTAGGAATGAAACTGCTTCTCTGCCATCAATGATTCTATGGTCATAGGATAATGCTAGATACATCATAGGACGTATTACAATTTGATCACCAACAGCAACAGGTCGTTTCTGAATTTTATGCATTCCTAAAATGGCACTTTGCGGCGTGTTTAAGATTGGCGTAGACATCAATGAGCCATAAACACCGCCATTAGAAATAGTGAAGGTGCCTCCTGACATATCGGAGGGTAACAGACCGCCATCACGTGCTTTAAGACCATAGCCTGCAACAGTCGTTTCTATATCTGCAATAGATAAATCCTGCGCATCTTTTACCACTGGCACGACAAGTCCTTGCGGTGTACCAACTGCCACACCAATATTATAATAATCCTTATATATAATATCTTCGCCATGGATTTCGGCATTGACTGCTGGAAATTCATGTAACCCTGCGATACATGCTTTAACAAAAAAGCCCATAAAACCAAGACGAGCATTATGATTTTTCTCAAAGCTATCCTTATATTCAGAGCGCAAAGCCATTACAGCGCTCATATCCACCTCATTAAAGGTTGTTAGCATTGCCGCTGTGTTTTGTGCTTCTTTTAAGCGTTGCGCAATGACCTTACGCAAACGAGACATTGGCACCCGCTCCTCACGAGGCTTATCAGCTCTCGGGGCAACTGCAGCTGGTGTTGCCTGAGTTAGAGGCGCAGCGGTTTTTGCAGCAGTGTTCGCAAGTGGGGCTGATTGATTACTATTGTCCAGAAATGCTAAAATATCGCCTTTTGTTAATCTTCCATCTTTACCAGATGCTGGAATAGCGCTTGCATCCAATTTATTTTCTTCTACTAGTCTGCGTACTGCAGGGGATAGGTCTTGTGCCTGTGAAGATTGACCTGCCGGCTTACTTTCTGGCTTACTTTC
>ERZ887830.1118-NODE-1118-length-15636-cov-24.816186_pt1 | contig 15636 bp, 7 predicted proteins | sample MGYA00521101_ERZ887830 | MGnify/ENA primary metagenome ERZ887830 (study PRJEB32303, sample SAMEA104408592) | aquatic metagenome | biome: Marine water; feature: Pelagic; material: water | place: Baltic Sea | collected 2014-06-05T16:38:00 | depth 1,762 m ... | reverse complement strand
CTCCGTCAGCAGGATTGCCATTATTGTTCACAAAAACTAGCGCTGGAGTCTCTTGTGCAAAAGTTTCACCTCCAATGAGGAAAAGTGCAATTATTAAAGTGTGTATAAAGTATTTCATGTTGTTATTTTTTAATTATTTTAAATGTTTTAGAGTTTTTATTACTGGTGGTGATTCTAAGGGCATATGTTCCTGAAACAAATTCTGTCATATCAATATTATTATTGGTTGTTGTTATAATTTTTTGACCAACAACATTAAATATCTCGGCAGTTACGAATTCATTAGAACTAATATAAATTTTGTCAGCTGTGGGATTGGGATAAATATAAATCCCGTCCAACAAATCTAAATTTTCAATTGTCAAGGTAGAGCCTGATTGACTTGCCGTAATTGAATTGAAAGAGATATTGCTATTAAAATTATATGTGACAGTGTTGTTAGAAGTATCAACAGTACCAGTGTATGAGGACCAAGTATCATCAAAAGATTTGACTTCTAAAACCAAATCATTTTCATCAAGCCCATTAAGATCATTATCGTCATAATTAAAAACGACAGATCCAATAAAGTCTGAAATTAAATTGGTAGACGTGTAAACACGACTCACACTTGTATTATTATTTAGACTAATAGGAGTTGATGTTCTGCCTACGTCAGTTTCTGTAATAACTAAGTCGGAACTTGGTATAAGTTCTATTCCAGCAACGTTAAGATTCGCTCCAGAAGTAATTGTAATAGAACCACCTGCACCTACCGATATTGGTGATATATCTTGAGCAAAAATTAAATTTGGAAGTAATAAAAGCAAAGTAAAAATTTTATTCATTTAAATTTAATTAATTAATTATGTAGAGTTATTGTATAGATAAAGAGGCAAAAACATGCTAAATATATAAAAATGTATTAATAAACTTGAAGAATATCGAAATTTATTGCAATTTTACACGTAAATAAATTTTAAAATTTAAATAACCAAGTGTTAAAAAAACTGTTTTTTGCATTATCTATAACTGTTTTTTGCTCGGCTCAAAACATAACAATAAAGGGTGCTATTTTTGACGAAGAAAATAACCCAATTATCGGAGCTAATGTTCTCGAAAGGGACAACGCCAATAATGGAACCATAAGTGACTTTGACGGTAATTTTATTTTAACCTTAAACATCAATTCTTTCATAGAAGTCAGTTATTTGGGCTTTAAATCCCAAATCGTAAAAGTTATAGATGGTAGAAATTTAAAGATAATACTTCAAGACGACTATCAAAACTTAGACGAGGTTACAATAGTTGCCTATGGCAAACAAAAAAAATCGAGTGTTATTGCAGCGGTGACAACAATCGATCCAGCTGAGTTACGTATGCCAACAAGTAACCTAACAACGTCTCTTGCTGGTAGAGTAGCTGGTGTAATTTCATACCAAAGAAGTGGCGAGCCAGGAAGAGATAATGCCGAGTTTTTTATACGTGGCGTAAGTACTTTTGGATATGCTAGATCTCCATTAATTCTAATTGATGGGATAGAAACCACGTCTACAGATTTGGCGAGGCTACAGCCGGACGACATTGCTAGCTTTTCAATAATGAAAGATGCAACAGCCACTTCATTATATGGTGCCAGAGGAGCTAATGGAGTGATATTAGTTACCACAAAAGTAGGGATTGAAGGCGTGTTAAAAGTTAACGTTCGCTATGAAAAATCTTATTCAGCTCCTACAAAATCATTACAAATCGCAGATCCAATTACTTACATGAGGTTGCATAATGAAGCCTTAACTACAAGAAATGCTTTAGGCGGAAGGATTTACTCTTTAGAAAAAATACTAATATCAAAGGATCCAAATAGAAATAAAATGGCCTACCCAACGGTAAATTGGTTCGACGAATTAATCGAGGACTACACGCTAAATAGCAGGTTTAATTTTAATTTAAGTGGCGGTGGTAAAATTGCAAGATACTATTTAGCAAGCACCATAAATACCGACAACGGTAATTTAAAAATTGATCCAAGAAATAATTTCAATACCAATATAAAGTTTAACAGAATATCTCTTAGATCAAATATCAATGTTAACCTAACAGAAACAACAGAAGTGGCATTAAAGTTTAATGGAAATTTTGATGATTATAATGGCCCACTCGATGGTGGCGCTTTGGTTTATCAGAAAGCAATGAAGGCTAACCCAGTTCTTTATCCAAAAGTCTACGAACCCGATGCTCAATTTCAGAATTCAACTCACGCCCTTTATGGAAATTATGGTCAATTTGGAGATTATTTAAACCCATATGCAGATTTAATGAGAGGTTACAAAGATGAAAGCTACAACAACTTTCTTGCTACTGTAGAAATTAAACAAAAATTAAATTTTATTACTGAGGGTTTAAATTTTAGAATACTTGGCAACACATCAAGATATTCATTTTACAATTTGGAAAGAAAATATAATCCCTTCTACTATTCTCTAGGAAATTATGACTTTCAAAGTGACACTTATTCTCTTGTTGCGCTTAATCCAAACCAAGGAACTGAATACTTAGAATACAGCGAAGGTAACAAGGTTATTACAAACTCAACTTATTTTGAAGGAGCGTTGAATTACAATAAAACACTAAACGATAAGCATGAAGTTTCAGGAATGTTAATTGGAATAATGAGGGAGCTGAAGTATGCAAATGCAGGAAATCTACAAAGCTCTCTACCCTTTAGAAATATTGGTCTTTCAGGCAGGTTTACATATGCCTTTGATGAGAAATATTTTGCTGAATTTAATTTTGGGTATAATGGATCTGAAAGATTTGCAAAATCTGAAAGATTTGGATTCTTTCCTTCTTTTGGTGTAGGGTGGTACATTTCTAATGAAAAATTTATGCAAAAGTTTTCTGATTATATCACAAAACTAAAAATTAAGGGAACTTACGGTTTAGTTGGAAATGATCAAATTGGCAGTTCAGATGACAGGTTTTTTTACATTTCTCAAGTTAACCTTAATAATGGTTCGTTAGGGGCGCCATTTGGACTTGAGTTTGGTAATTACATTAATGGTGTTAGCATAAACAGGTATGCAAACGATCAAATTACTTGGGAAAAAGCCAAAATGCTAAATTTAGGAATTGAGTTGGGAATCAATAATAACTTAGATTTTCAAGCAGATTATTTTACTGAATACAGAACTAATATTTTAATGGACAGAGCGCAGATTCCAGCTTCAATGGGATTACAAGCGCCAATTAGAGCAAATGTGGGTGAAGCTTCTTCTGAAGGTTTTGAATTTACTTTGGACTACAAGAATAGTCTGACAAATGATTTGTTTGTGGGGTTGAGAGCTAATTTTTCATACGCTGATAGCAAGTTTGAAGTATATGAAGAACTTGATTATGTTACGGCTGGTTTACCCTGGCGCTCTAGAGTTGGATTGAACCTATCACAACCATATGGCTATATTGCCGAGAGATTATTTATTGATGAGGCTGACATTGCAAATTCTCCGCTACAAACATTTGGCGAGTATATGCCCGGGGACATTAAGTACAAAGACATCAATAATGATGGTTTAATTGACATAAATGATGAAGTTCCCATCGGATACCCAACAACACCAAAAATAATTTATGGCTTTGGGCTTTCATCATCTTACAAAAATTTAGATTTTTCTTTTTTCTTTCAGGGGTCAGCACAATCATCTTTCTTTATAGATGCTTACAATTCATCTCCATTTATCGACACTTATGGAGGTGCTATTGGCAATAATGCACTTCTTACTGCTTGGGCTGATGATCATTGGTCAGAGGACGACAGGAATTTATATGCCGCATGGCCGAGACTTTCAGACCAATTAATTGACAATAATAACAGGAACAGCACATGGTGGTTGAGAGATGGCACCTTTTTAAGGCTGAAATCTGTTGAATTGGGATACACTATCAAAAATGATTTTATATCAAAGTTAAAAATAACTAATGCGAGAATTTATTTTACAGGGACAAACCTATTGACATTCAGTAAATTTAAAATGTGGGATGTGGAAATGGGTGGAAATGGATTGGGATACCCAATACAACTTGGCATAAATTTTGGCGTTAATTTGAATTTTTAATATACATTAATGAAAAAGCAAATTATATTATTATTTATAGTCTTATTTACTTCATGTGAAAAAGATTATTTAGACGTTGTGCCGGATAATATTGCTACAATAGACCTTGCTTTTAATACTAGGTCTAGTGCTGAAAACTTTCTAGCAACATGTTATACATATATTCCAGAGCACGCTAACGTAATTCAAAACTTTTCTTTGCTTGCTGGTGATGAAATTTGGTATTATGCTGAAAACGATTTCTATATGAACAACGAAACTAGTTTTAGATTGGCAAAAGGCATGCAAAACTCATCAAACCCTTACTTAAACTACTGGGAAGGTAAAAGAGGTGCGCCGCACAATTTATTTATTGCTTTAAGAGATTGTAATATTTTTTTAAATAACCTAACATCTGTTCCTGGATTAGAAGATGATGAGCGTTTGAGATGGATAGACGAAGTAAAAGTTTTAAAAGCATTTTATCATCTGTGGCTATTACAAATGTATGGCCCCATTCCTATAGTTGATAAAAATATAGAAGTTGGATCAAACTCTGAAGAGACCTATGTGACAAGAAAGTCAATCGATGAAATTGTAACATACCTAACAAACTTATTAGATGAAGTAATTGAATCCAATAATTTGCCTGGGCTCATAAATTATGTATACACAGAATCTGGCAGAATAACAATGCCAGCAGCTAAGGCAATTAAGGCTAAAATATTAGTATTAGCAGCAAGCCCTATTTTTAATGGTAATAAGGACTTGGGACAGCTTTTTGACAAAGACGGAAAAAACTTAATCAATCAGAATTATGATGCTAATAAATGGGTTTTGGCTAAAGATGCTTTAAAAGATGCAATTGAAAGTGCTGAGTCAAATGGTCACAGGTTATATGAATTTAACAGACAACTTCCCATTTTAGGGGGAATAAATGATCAAATTGAAAGAGAATTAAGCCTAAGAGCGGCTATAACAGAACCCTTTAATTCAGAAATAGTATGGGCTTTTTCACCAGAATGGACAGGTGATTTACAAAACTGGTGTCAACCAAGGTGGAGTGCTGATCATTCGGCGTTATTCAACTACACAAAAAAATCACACGCACCAACTTTAAACATGGTTGAGACTTTTTATTCAAAAAACGGAGTTCCCATAGATGAAGATATAAACTGGGAGTACGACAAAAGATATGATGTAATCCAAACACCAATCTTAAATAATTTAAATGAAAATTATCATGAATTTTACATTCAAGACAATTATTCAACTGCAAAACTACACACAAACAGGGAGTCGAGATTTTATTCAACAATCGGTTTCGATGGTGGTAAATGGTTTTCTCTTGAAACAGAAAACATAAATAAAATTCCGCATATTGATGCAAAAGCCGGTGCGCTTTCAGGAAAACAAGGTTTTGAAATATATTCAATAACTGGGTACTTTGCTAAAAAATTAGTTCATTATGAAAATATAATTTCATTAGAAGGATCAACTATTAAAGGGTATTCATTTCCAATTATAAGACTATCGGATTTATACTTGATGTATTCCGAGGCTTTAAATGAAACTAAAGAAACTCCTGACGGTGAAGTTTATGAATATATTCAAAAAGTTAGAACTCGAGCTGGTCTAGACTTAGATGGTGACTTAGTCAATACATGGACGAATCATTCTGACAACCCTAATAAACCACTTTCTAAAGACGGGATGAGGAAGATTATTCAACAAGAACGTATGATTGAGCTTGCTCTTGAAGGACACAGGTATTGGGACTTACGTAGGTGGAAGCTTGCAGCAGAATATTTTAACAAACCCATACAGGGGTGGGATATTTTTAAATCTGACATAGAGAGCTTCTATGAAGTCAAAAATATATATTATAGAAACTTCTTAAACAGAGATTATCTCTGGCCAATTAGTCAAAATGAGCTATTGAGAAATCCGAATTTAATACAAAACCCTGGTTGGTAAAATACTATCATTATGAAAATTGAATTTAATAAACACATCATTATTTCATTTATCTCATTTTCCATTTTAATCTTAGGATGTAATGAAGATAAACATGAGCCTAATGGGTCTGATAACATTCCGCCAGGAAAAGTGGTTGTCAATTCAATAATCAACAGACCAGGCGGGGCTGTTATTAAATTCACCCCACCAACCGATCTAGATTTATTATATATAAAAGGTAAATATTTTAATGAAAAAGATGAGAAAAAGGAAGTAATTGTATCATCTTATATTGATAGTTTAAATATTAATGGATTTGGACTAGCTGGAAATTATGAAGTTCAAGTAACTGCTTTAGATCTTGGCAACAACGAATCCGCTCCTGTAACGGCAGAAATATCTCCGCTAGAAGCACCTATCCATGCAATTTTAGAATCAATTCAAGGAATCGAAGATTTTGGGGGAATTAATATCTCATACGAAAACCCTACACGAGCTAGTGTTTCGCTAAACATGTCAATCGAAAACGATAACGGAGATGTTGTGTTTAAAGAGTCTTTTTACACAAGCCAATCAAATAGTTCATATAGCTTTAGAGGATACGAATCTAAACTGACTGTGTTTGTCATATATGTAGAGGATAGATGGGGAAATCAAACTGAACAAAGAAAATTTGAAGTTACTCCATTAGAGGATGTTTTTTTAGATAAACAGTTGTTTTCAATAGTTCCCATGCCAGGCGACGAAAGCTTTAGTGAGTATGGATTTTCTGCAAATCAAATTTGGGATGGTTCATGGAGCAATCAATGGAACTGTGGGCACACAAACTTTTTATCTCTGCCACATCAGTTGAGCATAGATTTAGGACAAAATGTAAAATTAAATCGTTTTAAACTTTATCAACGCGGAGGCAGCGAACTTTACAAACACGGGAATCCAAGAGAATTTAGACTTTATGGAAGAGAGAACTTAGATAATCTGCCTATATACGACCCAAGCAAGCCTGGAGATGGGTGGATACTTTTAGGGGACTTTGAGTCCTTTAAGCCATCAGGACTGCCTCCAGGCTCAAATACAGAAGAAGATTACTTATTCCAAGACAACGGAGAGGATTTTGTTTTCAGCCTTGAAGCGCGTAAAAAAAATATTAGATATATAAGATTTGTAAATGATCGTTCCTGGAATAATCAGATGGTTACCGTTATAGGTGAGCTTTCGTTTTGGGGTGGTGTTAATTAATTTAAACTATGAGAATAAATAGATTCATATATATATTGACCATGATACTAGCCTATTTAGTATCATTTTCGTGTGATGACATGGAATCAATTCACAAAAATTATTTGAATGGTGAAAATATTTATGCTGGTAAATTAGATTCCTTAAAAATTAGACCTGGTTATAACCGATTGGAGCTTAATGGTTTAACAAATTTTTTAGGGAATTCTAGTAATTTGATTGTGAAATACGAAGGAAGTGAAAAAATATTTAAAATTGATGATGGATTAGGTGATGTAATGTCTGTGATAATAGATGATTTAGAAGAAAAAACATACGAATTAAACGTAAGAACAAGTGATGAAAGTGGTAATTTATCAGTTCCTCAAAGTGTAGCAGGATTTGCAGTAGGTGATATTTTTATTTCCAACCAAGACCCAAGAAAAATAATTGATTTCAGTAGTAATGCAGACGGAACATTTGCGAATTTCTATGGGAACTCAGATTCAGAACATGTGATTTTTACAGAAATTAATTATGAAACTGAGAATTCAGAAAACTTTATTGATACCATTTTTTATGAAGATAACACCATCAAACTAATTGATTTCAAACCACTAGGCAAAATGAAAACAACTTCATTTGTAGAATCTGGAAGAAACGGTATTGATACAGTTGCAATTGAAACAATAGAGTATACCATGCCAAATTTGCCATATAGCGAATTGTCAAAAGAAATAATTCAGCTGGTAGATATGCCAAGTGATATTAGTGGAGAGTACCAAAACGCAGACCCTAAAAATCATTTATTTGATGGTATTTCTGATTGGAACGGAGATAATAGCAAAACTTTTTTCTCTAATCCAGGGGATATGCCGCATCACTTTACAATTGACTTAGGGGTGAAAACAGTGGTTAGAAAAGTTAAGATTGATATGCCTTCAATTGGAAATGACAATAACCCTACAGCAATTCAAATTTGGGGAAGAGAGAATTTAGATAATGCAGAAACAGTATCAAGTACTGAGCAAAATTTAACAAACGCTGGTTGGAAACTTTTACACGAAAGAGATGTTGATGCAATGAATGTCGACTCTGATAGTTTTATAGTAAATCCAGTAATTAGGAAAGTGAGGTATCTGCGTTTTAGAATCATATCCACAGTAAAAAATATTCAATCTCAGTTAACCGAGATTACAGTTTACGGACAAAACACTGAATCTATTCTTCACGATAATTCCTTATTCGTTATGCCATATATGCCCAGTGATAACCCTGGAACGTCCTATGGTGCTGAGCCCAATAAATATCTTTTTGACAACAACTCTTTATGGTCTGGAAATGATAGATATGGTTATCATTCAGGTGAAAATGCTGTGCCTGGTCATTTTACAATTGATCTCGGGGTTTTAACTTATTTGACCCAAGCGAAATTTAATTTTCGAAGTCCATTCAATTACAATGGCAATAATCCCAAAGAAATTGAAATTTGGGGGCGCAGAGATTTAATCAATGCCGAAATAACGCCAGTTTTTACATCTATTGGAAATAGCGTAACATCTGAATCCGCCACTTCCGAAAGTCTAGAAAATGCTGGTTGGGTATTATTATCAAAACAAAAACTGGAGGGAGGAAGTTTGTTTTCATATGAAAATGAAATAGAAACCGATGAATTATTTAGATATGTTAAAATAAGATACACCGAGACTGTTGTTGGTAGTGGGTGTCAATTTATAGAAATTTCATTTTCCGGTAATGGAGCGCTAAATGACTATTAATTTGAAACAGGCCTTTCTATTTATTTTATTTTCTCTGACCTCCATTTTCTCACAAGATTTGACCTCATTAGTTGATCCAAGTATAGGTTCTAAAGATGATGGCTTAGAGAGTGGGTACACATTTATTGGATCTACTTATCCGTTCGGAATGATTCAATTTACTCCAAGTTTTTTTTCTCCAAATAAGGGCTTTGTAGTCACACAGCTTAATGGTGCTGGTTGTTCAAATATGGGTAATTTCCCTGTTTTACCTATTTCAGGAGAAATAGAAATATCGCCTAATCAAATGGATAAATACGAGAAGTATGATTCCATTAAAACGTTAAGAGCGGGTTTACTATCAGTAATAATGAAAGATGGCACTGAAGTAAAGCTTACCACGAGCAAAAGAACTGGATTTGCACAATTTAAATTTAACTCCAAAAACAAGTCCTCTATTATAATTGGCTCTGGCGTCAACTCCACTGAGGTATCGGATGCTGAAGTCATTATAACTTCAAACAAAACAGCAGAGGGATATGCAACTGGAGGAGATTTCTGTGGTACAGAAACAAACTATAAAATATATTTTTTCATCGAATTTGACAGACCTGCTGAAGAGCAATTTACGTGGCAAAATGATAACGTATCCAACAAACTTAAAGCCAGTGGGAAAAATTCTGGGGTATCTTTTGTATTTAACACCAAAAATGAAAAATATGTTAATTATAAGATCTCCATTTCATATGTGTCAGTTGAGAATGCAAAGCTCAATATGAAATCAGATGGTCTAGGATTTGATTTTGATTCATACCTGAATGAAAATCAAATCGCTTGGAATAAATCACTTAATAAAATACAGGTTGAGTCAACAAATAAAGACAAAAAGGTACAGTTTTATTCGAGCTTATACAGAAGCTTGATTCATCCTAATATTGTTAGTGATATAAATGGTGAATATATGGGTGCTGATTTCAAAGTAAAACAAGCAAAAAAGGATTGCGAACAATACAGTTCTTTCAGTGTTTGGGATACCTACAGAACTCAAGGTCAACTGGTGGCTTGGCTATTCCCAAAAAAGAGTAGTGATATGATGCAATCCTTAGTGAATTTTGCCGAACAAGCGGGCGGGTACGGTAGATGGATTCTAGCTAATATTGAAACAGGCATAATGCAAGGTGACCCTACTCCAATATTAATTGCAAGTTCATATGCATTTGGCGCAAAGGATTTTGAGCATAAAAAGGCATTCAAGTACATGAAGTTAGGGGCTACAATACCTCGCTTGAGATCTCAAAATCAGGAAATAAGACCATACCTACATGAGTACCTTAGAGATGGGCATACTTTTGCATCAATGTCATTAGAATACAACGCATCAGATTTTGCGATTGCTATGTTTTCAAAAAATGCATTAGGTTTTGAGAATGATTATAAAACATTTTTATCAAGATCTTTTAATTGGAAAAATATTTATAATCCAAAAATAAAGTGGCTAAACTCTAGATATCCTAATGGCAAATGGAAGGATATCAATCACGATTGGAGAGAGGGGACTTATGTAAATTATTTTTGGATGGTGCCGTTTGATATTGATGGTCTTATTCAAACTATCGGAGGTAAAAATTTTGCTGAAAAACGATTAGATCGTTTATTTGAAAGGCTAGATGCAAGATATGAAGACAAATGGTTTGCAAGCGGAAATGAGCCTGATTTTCATGTGCCATGGATCTATAACTGGACAAACGCACCAAAAAAGACATCATTAACTGTCAACAGAATTTTAGATACGATGTACAATAGTTCATCTTCCGGATTGCCTGGGAATGACGATTTAGGTACCATGGGAGCATGGTATGTATTTGCATCTATTGGCCTTTATCCATTTATACCTGGAGTCGGAGGTTTTACAATGAACCTTCCACAATTTGATAAAATAAAAATAGCTCTACAAGATAACACTCTGGAAATTCTAAAGAGTAAAAGTAAATTTGATTACGTAAAATCAGTTAGCATTAATAATTTAAACCACAATAGCAATTGGATTGATTTTGAAAAAATATCTAATGGCGGAAAAATTATTTTCAATCAAAATATTGATGACAAATCTATTAACACAAAAACAAAACTCTCAAACTAAGCACAACCAAAATGAAAAAATATAAATTACTCATCTGTTTAACACTTATTAGCATTCTTCTAATTGGGTTTAAAGTTCAAATTGATAAAAACCAAGACTTAGTAAGGTTTGTCGATCCTTTTATTGGATCTGGGGGTCATGGACACGTGTTTGTTGGAGCAAATGTCCCTTTTGGAGGAGTTCAGGTTGGGCCAACTAATTTTAATAAAGGATGGGATTGGTCCTCATCTTATCACTACTCTGATAGTATTGTAAAAGGATTTTGCCATTTAAATGTAAGCGGCACAGGGATGTCTGATTTGGGAGAATTAACCATAATGCCTGCAAATGGAGAATTAAAAATTAATGCTGGAACACAAAACAATCACATGAAAGGGTATTCCTCTTTATACTCTAAAGACAAAGAAAAAGTATCTCCAGGTTATTATAGCGTTATGCTTGACCGTTATAATATAAACGTTGAACTGACAGCAACTGAAAGATCGGGCTTGCATAAATATACATTCCCTGAATCTGAAAGATCTAGGGTTATTATTGATTTAGGTGAAGGAAGCGCTGATCGACCTACAGAAACGTATTTAAGAAAAGTAAACGATACTTTATTTGAGGGTTACAGATTCTCAAAAGGATGGGCTTCTGACCAACGAGAATTCTTTTCCTTAATTATTTCAAAACCAGTAAAAGAATTTATTTTATATGATGGTGGTCGAAAAATTAAAAAAAATGAGACCAAAGGCAAATATGTAAAAGGATTTTTAGAGTTTTCTACCGTTAAAGGCGAAACGGTATATGTTAAAATGGGCGTTTCCAATGTGAGCATGAAGAATGGTTTAGAAAATCTGATGCATGAGATCCCCGATTGGGATTTTGATATGGTTCATAGAAGCGCAACAGCTAAGTGGAATACTGAGCTAGCTAAAATTAAAATTGAAACAAGAGACTCCAAAAAGAAAAAAATATTCTACACAGCAATGTATCATAGTATGATCGCACCTAATATTTACAATGATGTCAACGGAGATTATCGAGGAACAGACAAGAAAGTTTACAATGATACTTCTTTTACAAACTACACATTGTTTTCGCTCTGGGATACATATCGAGCTGCTCACCCTCTATACACCCTAGTCCATAGCGAAAAGGTTAGTGATATGGTAAAATCAATGGTTAAAATATATGAACACCAAGGCAAACTGCCCGTTTGGCATTTAAGAGGAAATGAAACCAATACCATGCCTGGCTATAGTGCTGTACCTGTTGTGGTTGATGCCGTCTTGAAGGGAATATATAAAGGTGACCCTGAAAAGGCCTACGAAGCTGCAAAAATTAGTGCAACTGGTGATTTTGAGCCAGGTGTAAAAGAACTGATGAAGTATGGATACATACCCTCAGATTTAATGGTTGAATCTATAGCTAGTTCGATGGAATATGCTATTAGCGATTGGGCAATAGCACAACTTGCGAAAAAGTTAAATAAGATGGATGACTATCATTATTTCATGGATAGATCTAAAGCTTATAAGAGCTATTTTGACGTTGAAACAGGTTTTATGAGAGGTAAGTTTTTGGATGGCAGTTGGAGGACTCCCTTTGATCCAGTTTCAGCTCAGCACAGAATAAATGATTATTGCGAAGGAAACGCATGGCAATATTTATGGTTGGTCCCACAAGACCCCGAAGGCTTAATTGATTTGTTAGGAGGGGATAAACCGTTCATTAAAAAGTTAGACAGACTGTTTAGCATGTCATCTGAGCTAGAGGAGGGTTCTTCAATGGATATAACAGGCTTAATTGGACAATATGCTCATGGGAATGAACCAAGCCACCATACAACATATATGTATGCTTATGCAGGCGCTCAATACAAAATACCTGAAAATGTAAGGTACATCATCGATGAGCTTTATACGGATAAACCAAATGGCTTAACTGGAAATGAAGATTGTGGTCAAATGTCTTCTTGGTATATATTATCAAGCCTAGGGTTTTATCCTGTGAACCCTTCAAATGGTGCATATGTTTTTGGAAGCCCCGTTTTTGATAATGCAAAAATAGAGTTAGGTAATAATAAATCATTTACAATAAAAACCATCAACAACTCTCAAAAAAATATTTATATCCAAAGTGTAGAACTTAATGGGGTTGATTACAAAAACGCATACATTACACATAAAGACATCATCAAAGGTGGAGAAATTGAATTTAAAATGGGCCCCAATCCAAATAAAGACTTTGGAAATGAAAATATATACCGGCCAAAATCAAAATTATATTAAATAACAATTTTAAAAAACACCGCTGTGAATAATTGCATTTACTCCTTTTAGCCGGAAACAAAAGGTTTTACTTTTTTGTTGAGTATTATAGGAGGAGGATAATAGATTAAAAATTAATTTGTGTGGTATTTTTTAGTTATATTTTTTTCTTTTCATCAATGTGGGACGAGCACTTTTTTTGATGAAACTGGTGGTTTTTGAAGGTATTCGTTTAAATAAGTCAGATTGTTTATAAAGTATTTAGCTAGAATCGGAATAAATAAAAACCTAATTATCATTCGTTAAAGAAAAGGGCTTGGATGAACTAGAATTCCCAAAGTCTTTATTTGGCATGCTATCCATTTTAAAATGTAAACTACCTCCCTTTTGAATTTCATTATAGTCAATCCATGTATTTTTGTATGTGGTTTTATTTAATCTAATTGATTGAATAAAATGATTCTTATCCTTATTATTCTCTGCTTCAATTGTAAATGTATTCCCATTTTGCAAATGCATTGTTACTTTATCAAATAGTGGGCTACCTATCACATATTCTGGGACGCCTGGCGTTACGGGATAAAAACCTAGAGCACTAAATACATACCAAGCTGAGGTCTGTCCATTATCTTCATCCCCACAATAACCATCAGGAGTAGCGGCGTATAGTTTATCCATAACCATTCTTACCTTTTCTTGTGCTTTCCAAGGCTGATTTGCATAATTGTACAGATAAATCATGTGTTGAATTGGTTGATTTCCGTGGGCATAATTTCCCATATTTACAATCTGCATTTCTCTAATTTCATGAATGGTAAATCCATAGTAGGAATCATCAAACTTTGGAGGCATTGTAAATACATTGTCTAACATTTTGGTGAAGTCTTCATTTCCTCCAATTAGGTTTATAAGCCCTTGGATATCGTGGAATACAGACCATGAATAATGCAGACTATTTCCTTCCGTAAACGCATCTCCCCATTTTAAGGGGTTAAAAGGAGATTGAAATGTTCCATCCTTGTTTTTTCCTCTCATCCATTTTGTTTCTGGATCAAAAAGATTTTCATAATTTTTAGATTGCTTGTAAAACCGTTTTGATAGTTCCGGTTTGTTTAGCTTGTCCGCCATTGCTGCTATTGTAAAATCAGCGTATGCGTATTCTAAAGTACGCGCTGCATTTTCATTAATTCCAACATCATAGGGAACATAACCTAGCTTATTATAATAATCAACCCCTTCTCTTCCTACTGATTTCACTGGTCGCCCCTCGTTTACATTGGCATTTTTTAATACAGCCTCCAGCAGTGTAGCTACATCTTTTTCATTCACATTTCCTTTCAGAAAGGCATCTGCAATAATTGGAGCTGAATTTGAGCCAATCATACAATCGCGGTGACCAGGGCTTGCCCATTCCGGCAACCATCCAGATTCTTTATAGGTGTTTGCTAACCCTTCCATTATTTGCTTGTTCAACTCTGGATACATTAAATTAAAAAATGGAAATACAGCCCTAAAGGTGTCCCAAAAACCGTTATCTGTAAACATATACCCAGGAAGCACTTGCCCATTGTAAGGACTGTAATGAACAATTTCTTCGTTCTTGTTTATTTCATAAAATTTTCTTGGAAACAATAAAAGGCGATAAAGGCAGGAGTAAAAGGTTCGAATGTTATCAATATTGTCGTCCTCAACAATCAATCTTTGGAATTCATTTTCCCATGATGCTTTAGCTTCTTTCTTAACAGTTTCAAAGGATTTATTCCCTATTTCACGTGAAAGATTAAGCTCTGCTTGTTCTAAACTAATAAAAGACGATGCAACCTTAACGTTAACTTCTTCTCCCAATTCGGTTTCAAAGCCAATGATAGCTCCTACATGATCTCCTTCGCTATAAGTTGAATTTTCTTTTAGTTTCCAATTGTCTTTCCAAGTATGTTCCCATTTAAAATCTTTATCAAAAACCGCCACAAAATAGTTGTGGAAGTTTTCAGGGACACCACCATTATTATTTCTACAATAGCCAATAATTTTTCTTTCCTCTGGAATAATTTTTACCATTGAACCCATATTAAAAGCATCTAAAACAATGTATGAGGATTTGTTTTCTGGAAATGTGAATCTAAACATGGATGCTCTTTCAGTAGGTGTGATTTCTGCAGTAATATCATAATCTGCTAAGTAGGTTTCATAATGATATGGTTTAGCCTCCTCTGCTTTATGTGAAAACCAAGAAGCTC
>ERZ887830.1115-NODE-1115-length-15651-cov-38.375160_pt1 | contig 15651 bp, 15 predicted proteins | sample MGYA00521101_ERZ887830 | MGnify/ENA primary metagenome ERZ887830 (study PRJEB32303, sample SAMEA104408592) | aquatic metagenome | biome: Marine water; feature: Pelagic; material: water | place: Baltic Sea | collected 2014-06-05T16:38:00 | depth 1,762 m ... | reverse complement strand
TGCTAGCATCTTCCCAAATGGGCTCATCTGGCGGTTCCACTATATTAATAGAATCTGATTCAATAGTTGATAATGATTTTCCTTTATTTTCGTCAAACCATAGGGTTGTTTCCTTAGTTGTTGTTACTTGAAAATCTTTTTTTAAAAGATAATCTATTTTTTCTATACCATCAAGCGTACTTACTTGGTCGTCATAAGATGCCATTTAAATGAAATTGTTTATAATATTTGACTTAGATATTTTATATACTTTTTTTACTTATTTATTTTACAAAAAAGTACAAGTATGATTCGTCATAATCAAATAAATCTGCGCTAGATAATACTATACTGCGCGAAAGTTCAGTTCCGTCTGATGATGTATAAATTGAAGTAAGGTTTGCGTTTGTGGTACCAGTATTTAACACCGTGCTGGCAAGCGGATTTGTATTAGTATCGTTAAGGCGACAGCCTCCACCAGATTTAGCACTCGTACCACCCAACCCTGTCAAACTATAAAACGAATTTGTAGATAGTAAATTTGATTCAAACCATTTTGCGCTACCGTCATACGTAGTATTAAACGCGCCATCATTTACTATTCCCAAATACTTATTTCCACTACTAAATTCTCCTACAATAAAACACAATAAGTCATCATATGTATTACTAGTGCTATAACTCATTATATTTTCCGAGATACTTTTGGCTGCACTCGGCCCAAATAATTTATCTACAATAACAGTTATATCTATGTATGTGGTGTTATCGCCTAGCTTATTATATTCACCAATTTCCGACGTATCTAGTTTATAAACGATTGATTTGTAGTCTCCTCCGCTGCTATCTGTAGACGTTACATCAGAGTAATTACCAAGCTTTATTCTATGGTCTCTCTTTTCGTACAAAATATTGCCATAACCGCTATAACTATCACTTAAAATATTACTCCAATTATAATATGTTGTAATGAATGTATAATTATTTAAAGAGCCGTCAAATTTTCCATTAATAAAAGCTGCGGTACGTTTTTTTATTTCGCTAGCGTGAACTGTATATTTGCTAAGAGTTATATTTGCAAATTGTTCATTATTGGCAAGATATATCGGATCATTAATTTCATATATATTATTTATATTACTCTTATTACTAATACTTTCTACATCACGATAATGGCCGCCCGAGCCAATACTATAAGTCTCCGCTGAGGCGTCACTATCATATAAATTATAAACTGTTGTTGTCGTTTTAATGCCAGTAATGTTATTGTTGCTAAACGCATTTAATGAACTATAATCAATACTATAATTATAAGCTTGTGTATACTCGCCATCCGTCTCTAAATCGTCATATGTTTTTGTTAAATACCATAAATCGCCTGAAGATAAATCTTGGCCGTCATTTGTTTCTACCAATGTTACTTTTGCTATATTTGCAGTGGTACTACTATCGCTACTATGTATATATTTATATTGTGAATTAATATTTGTATGATTACGTGATGTATCTAATGATGCGGTAAGTGCATTTGGTATACCCATAACCCATTCTATTGAATCCAGAGTAATACTACTACTAGTTGTAGTATATGATGGAGTAGGGGTCGAGTCGCCTCCAAAATCGTCTACAAAAAAGGCACTACTGACTTCATTTATACTAGAGTCATAATCGGTGTGATAAACTCCACCAGAACTTACAGTTCCTACATGGGGATCCATTTCAAAAGTTATTTTATACCCAGTATTACTATCTGGAGCAAATGGTGTTATTAGATCTTCATCATATAATTCACCTATTTCAATATTTGACCGATCAAATTCTCCTATTAAATGAAAACCTTCCATGTTATTATTACCATCATAAAGATCATATATTTTTTCATTTTTAAATCCAACAATATTTCTTGATGAATCGTTATATATATATTCATCTGTCCCCTCGCCCCAACCGTTAAAATTTATTTGTTGCAATGAAACGTCATTACTATTAACACCATCATCACGATTCAAAATGCAATAAATTGAAATTATATTTTTCGAATTATCAATATATTTTCCGTATCCGGCATGATTTGATAAAGTAGCATCATAATTTGTTAAAGGTAATTTTCTATCATTATCGGTCATTCTAATATAAGAAATAGTACTATCCTTATGAACGTCAAGTAAATATAGATTTATATTTGTAGAAACGCCGGTTTCGGTTAAAATTGTTCTAGTATATGTATCATTAAAAATTATACTATCGAAAGGATCTGTTAAATTATTAGGATCTGAACTAGGTATATCTGTATAGTATGAATCAACCGTGCTACTATAATCAGTAGAATTTACATTTAACAGGTTGTATATTCTTACTTGGCAACTGTATTGTGCACCTAAATAAAGGTCGTTGCTCGCAGTATACGATGCTGATAAATCAACAATATCATCTCCCCCAGATGACTCATAGGTTGAATTATCACTAAAACCTTTATCAATACTTTCAAAACCACTATGGCCCTGTAGAGTAACAGTTGAAGACGCCAAACTGTCAATGCGAGAAAAAGACAAATCTACCTTTGAAACATAAATAGATGATATTAATTCTGTGTCTGCACTTGATACGTCTAAATCGTCTGTTTCAACATTAACATGAAGAGTAATGATATTGCTTGAAATTGAACTAGTTATATTATCAATAGTGGGTGTGGCGGGAATTCCGGTTGGACGAAAAATAAGACCATCAAATGATAACTTATTTTCTGCGGATTCATTACTTTCATTTAATCCCCAGACTCTTACATCATAAGTTATGGCATTTTGCCCGGATACTTTTAAATTTAATGATTTGTATAATAATGTGTAACTCAAATCAGTACCGGCTGAATCTGTTATAGAGTCTGTTTCAGCTGTTGGCACATCTACATTATAGTTATCGCTTGTCGCGACATCAATACTGTACGTTGTATTTACTAATGCTGAATTGGCACTACTTGATATGTCAAAACAAATTTTTGTAATACATGGAAGTACTCTTGTACGTAGTTCACCATCAATATTTAAATGTCTATTGGTTTCTTCGTTTGGTATTAATTTATCAAAACTCCAACTAATATCAATGGTATCAATTGTATTATCAAAATGAGTATCATCGCTTGTTTTACCTTGTTCGAATGTTTTTGGTTGTTGTGTAATAATATCATAAAAGGTTTGGTCGGAATCATTAATTATTTCGTCACCTTCTCCAGTTTCTTGAGAGTTGCTTGAAACAGTGGCCCATACATATCCATCATCACCACTAATTGTAAGAACTTTATCGCTTAGTCCAGTTGGATCTGGTACATCATAACCATACAGGTTCAAGGAGCCATCGATTACTAAATTGCCGTGTATATTTATATCACCGCTTATATCTAAATTACCAGAAATCTCAATAGAATTTGAAAATTCGGCTGCAAGTGCTCCACTCATAATTAAAGAATAAATATATTATAATATTTAACATTTATCATATATTTAAGACGTATTTATTCCAAGTGTTGTTAATAGATCATCGTAGAAATCTGGCGATGCTGTTGTTCTATTATTTGTTGTAACCGACGTAGTCGCTCTTGCATAAAAATTTGAAGAAGGGTCGGTGCTTAATCTAATTGAATTGGAGTCAGAAGAACTCAGTATAGTGCTAGAATCTATCCATTCTAAAGTATTGTTGGTGGTATTTACAGATAATGCATGAATTATTGTGCTAGATGGGATATTTGAAATTTCAAAATTATGAATTTTTAAATTACCCGAATCATTTAATACAATTTTTTCGGAAACATCAACGGACCCTGAAATATCAACTGACCCTGAAACATCCACGTTATTTATAAATACGGCCGCCGGATTCGACATTTATTTAAAATAAAGATATATAAAGTTTTTTTATTTTAAAATTGAAATTGAGTTGCAATTGTTTGTAATAATACCAAATAGAGAAAGATTTAAGTATTATGGATCAGACTCTTTACAATAATGATGGCTCGGGAACGGTTAAAACATACCGATTTAAAATTTTGAACGATGAATTATACCGAGAAATGATTTACTTTTCAGAAAGATATAGACTTCTTGATAAAGAAAGTTTAAAAGAGGAGTACGAAACATGGGTCGAATCGCCCAAAATAATTTCTATGATTCGTTGCGAAGAAGAGTGTCTTAAACAGAATAATTATGATTTAACAAAGACCAATATTGAGAAAAAAATATTTAAAAGCATTAAATATTATCATATTAAAAAATTAAACACGGATAGCACCAAAAGAGTAAGTGAAAAAAATAAAATAAATGATAAAGTTTCAAAAAATATAAAATTTTCAAAAGAATTATTGGAAGAAGTAAAAAATATTCTTCGGGAATGTGAAGAATTGAAACCTTCTGAATATTATGATAAATTTATTTTACAAAACGAAGAGCTAATAAATAGAGAAAAGACTCGGGTTGAAACATTTTATCGTAATAATGGGTATGAGTGGGCGGATAAAGAGGAAAATACCATTTTTGAAAAAAGGTTAAAAAAAATTATAAAGAATCAATATTATATGATGTTTCAAAAAAATAAATAGTATATATTTACAAAAAATTATGATATCATAATATAACTAATAATGGTAAATAAAGATGATACCCCCGAAACAAATAGTTTTTTCTCAAGTGGAGCATATGGATGCGTCCATTATCCTAGAATAAAATGTAATGGTACACAAAAAAAAATAAATGATGGGAAGAGAAAAGATGGATTGGTTAGTAAACTAGTAATCTATGATTCTAAATCAAAAAATGAATATTTGTTGGGTAAAAAATTGAAACCTACCGATATTTTAAAAAATAATCCTATCGTAGTTGTAGAAAGAAAATGCGACATTAAAACAAATGCTGCTAAAAATATAATGAATAAATATAAAAAATGTAAACGGGTATTAGATCGTAAAAGAGACAAAAAATACAAGCACGTTCTATTTTTTTCTAAATACTACAAGTCTATAACGGCGAAAGATTATATATATGAAAATTTTTCAATAAAAAAAATGGTGAAGTATTTTTATTTTTGCATTTATATTTCTAACATATTAAAGAGTTTTGGCGTAGTTCATAATGATATGCATATGAATAATGTATTATATGACGAAAAAAAAGGTAATTTTCATTTGATTGATTTTGGATTAGCGATAGATTTAGATAACGTATATGTTAACATGGATAAAAATAAAATAAATTATAAATATTTGAAGGGCGTGTTAGTAGAACATGAAGTAAAATGGCTACCATCTTCTATAGAGCATCATATTTTGAATCATTTTGTTTATTCGACCCACGCACTTAACAGTATCGAATTGATGAATATTATTAATATTTATTATAACGAATTAAAAGCAAAGCCATGGATACTTGGAATTGAAGATTATGATTCTTATAAAAAAGAAATATATGATTATTATTCTGAATTATTTTTAACTAATGGTAGTACTGATAAACATATATCGGAAATTATTTTTAAATCTACATATTCTTGGGATGTTTATCGGGCCGCAATTTCTTGTTTGAATATTATAGAATCATTTCATTATGATAAAATGGATATTTTCAATTTGTCTGAACTTAAAAAAATACTAAGAGATTGTTTGCACTATAATTACAATATTCGCACGAGCCCCGAAAAGCTTTTGAAAAAGATTACATCATTGTCTTTATTGTAGATATGTGGTTTAAAGAAATAATTGTATTTTATTTATACATAATTATTTTGCAAAAATGGTTAAAAATTACGGCGGAAAACATGGAAAAAAAATTGCGAGAAAAACTGCCAACTCCAATAATGAGAATCTTTTTAATAGAAAACTAAGACTCGCGCAAGGAGAAGAAGAATTATATGGAATTGTTAAAAAATGTCTAGGGAACGGTCAATTTTGTATTATCTGTCAAGATCAGGTCGAGCGTATTTGTATATTAAGAAATAAATTTACAGGAAGAAATAAACAAAGTAATATGTTAGGAATTGGTAGTTGGGCGATTATAGGGCTGAGAAATTGGGAAACAGTAAAACCTAATAAAAATGAAAAATGTGATATGCTTGAAGTTTATACAAATAATGAAAAACACAAGTTGCTTGAAGAATCTAAAGGCGTGAGTTTTTCTTTTCTTATACAACAAGAAACGATTTTATTGAATATTGAAGAAGACAATAGTGTGAACGAATATTTGACATTTTCAGAATTGCACGAAGATGAAGTAAATAATATATCTGATGTAACAGAGAACGTCGATTACAATAATAATTCTTCGTCTCTTGAAAATAATTTTGAGGATGAAATAGATATTGATGAAATTTAAATAAATTATATCTTTAATATCTAATATGACACATATTTTATTAGATATTAAATATAGAAATACTGAACCAATACTTTATGACAAAAATCGCGGAGAATCTGTAATAAAAAGTTGGTGCGAGTACAATAATCATACGTTGGTGATGCCTCCAATATCACATGTATTTCCATCTTTTAACGATAGAAATACTACAGCAATAATTGAAGAATTTTATCCACAAACAATGGATACATATGGTTCGGAAATTTTTTCTTTGAAAAATGATAAAGATGTAAAAAAGGAATCGGTCGGGAATATTCAAAACAAATATTATAACGGATATACTAGTATTGGAATGTTAAAAGAATCCCATATATCATTTCACACCTATCCCGAATTAAATGGTATACAAATTGATTTTTTCTCTTGTAAACAATTAAATAAGAATCAAAATATTGAATATATTGAAAGAGTATTCAAAAAATCTACATCTATTAAATTTGATTATAAATTTATTGAAAGAAAAATTTGATATTTAAAATATTTATTTTAAATTTTATATATCATCTTTTTCCGAATCAGTATAACTTTCATATATTAAATACTTATTGTGCTTGGTTGGTTTATAATATTTAGCATCAATTTCGTAATCTCTCCACTGTTCTTTATTTATTTTTGTGTCTTTTATATTATTTTCTTGATTAGATGCAATCGTGAATACATACCTTTCTTGAAAATATGGAATATCTACATTATATGATATTGTGTGTTTTTTGTCAAATTCTTCAAATTTATTTTTGAAAAATGCGCCATTTTTTACCACGATTCCATTATAATTAAGCAAATCAAAGCATTTCATAAAGAATTTTTCACTATCTACTGAATTGTTATTTGTATTGTCTTCTGTTGTATCTACAATAACTAGATCTATTTCTCCATAGTATTTTTCTTTGATATCGTTTATTGTATCGTTTGCATCTCCATATATAATTTCTACGCGATTGTCGTCCTCATATTTTGATTGATTAAAATGCTTTTCGCATAAATTGACTATGGTTGGATCTAATTCTAACATAAACACTTTTTCTATTGAATAATATTTCATTACTTCGCGTAATGTCATTAAATCGCCGCCGCCAACAATTACAACATTTTTAATAGGTCGTTTCAAATACATTACCGGTAAATGAACTATCATTTCATGGTAGATATGTTCTTCTTTTTCACATAACTGGATTTCATCTTCAATGATTAAACAGCGACCATAATTTCCTAAATTTGAGATTTCAATACCAGAACGGTCCTTATATAATACTTCAATAGTTGGTTTAGAGCTTTCATAATCATCCATCCCCTCTTTTAATAAATAGTGACGACACCTATACAACAAATATGTTATTGTAACTATAAATAAAAAAAATGAAAATATGTAAATATTTTTCATATACGAATCTCAATTATATATAATTCATATTTTATAATTCACATAAATTACTGTTACATAGAGGGCATTTTTTAAAAAGTTTTATAAATTTTTCATATGTAGAGCCGTGTATAGCATGTTCGCATAAATTAAACATTACAACAATGTCGTCTTCTTGGAATTCTGTTAATAATATTGGACACGATGAATTTTTCAATATTGGTGCATAATTTCCATATTCTCCCTGGGTAATATTATTATTTATTTTATTTTTTATTTCTTCAGAGTTCTCGTTGCTATTATTGTTGTGTAAGCTATTATTTGCAAAGTTGTTATTTTCATCTTCTTCAAATTCATTTAATAAATGTTGTATTTCTCTTTCATTTATACTTGATATTACTGATTCAACCATATTATTTACATTACTTTCGTTAATTATTTCATTATGAAAAAAACGAATATTTAAACTTTCGTATGTAAATGCTGAATAATATTCGTTTCTTTGTATATTTATATGCTCGTTGGGGTCATGAAAAAGATTTGTTGAATGAATGTTACTTGATATATCAATTATTGTATTAAATATGGTGTAAACTAAATTTACTGGTATTGTTGGTATTGCTGGTATTGTTGGTATAGACCTCTGAGTAGATATTTCGGTAAAAGTATTTGAAATGTTATCAGATATTTCGGTTTGTTCTGGCTCTATTTGTTGCGGATTTATTCTATTATTTGAATTATACCCACTATTAAAATTAAAATTTCTCGTGCGAATAAGATTATTTGTATGCGAATTCCTGTTATTATTTGCTGTTGAATTCCTGTTATTATTTGCACTTGAATTCCTGTTATTATTTATTATAACATTCATTAAATTAAACATTGTGTATTTTTGTGACTATTACTATATCGTTATATAATGTATCGGGTATTATCCAGGATTTGTTTTAAAATCTCCCAATTTCCCAATTTTTTGAAATCATCTATATCCATTTTCATAAAAATTTCAAGCAAACACGCGGAATTTCCCGATAATTGAATCATATTTTTATTTTTTTCAATTGTTGGAAATGTATTTGTTGTTCTCAAGTTCCAGAAAATTAAAAATGGAATATTTGTATATCCCGCATCTTTGTACTCTTTACGAATAACATCAAACAACATATCTTCTTTGCATTCTTCTGCTACGTCAAATTGCATATCGCTAAAAATAATTAAACATGTTTTATCTATTTCAGACTGGGGTACTTTTTCCTCAACGTTTTCTTTACTTAAACATGTTTCCAGAATTCTTTCAAATAGTTTGTGAATATTTGTAGTTGACCCCCACACACTGTCCCGGGTTTTATAAACGCGCTCTACGAATGTTTCGTTAGGCCCATATTTAATCCATTCTGGATCCGATGAAAATGTAAACGCGCGATTATGATTACATAGATGACTACACGCTAGCCCTAAACCAATTGCGCTGTAAAGGGGGGTTGCATTATCTGACATCATAGATGGAGACACGTCAATACACGGATAGCAATACACTCCATCCATAAATTTTTCATTTTCTAGGGTCTTCATTAATCCATTCCACTGCATATTTATAAGAGCCATTGATTCATTAGATGGAGTACAATTGTTATAATTTTGAATTACGCTTTGAACCAAATTATGAGGCATTACGGTGTTGTCGTTTTTGAGAAAATTTCCATGTTTTTCTTTATCCGAAATAAATTTTTTGAAATTTTCTTTACATATATGTCTGTCAATAGAATTAATGTTTTTTTCATTTAAAAATGATTTTTTATTCAAAAATAGTGTTTTTGACGTGACGCGTTTAAAATTAATTTTATCCCAATTATTACTCGTCATGTGAATCTGAGTTGTATCCAAATATGTATTATATTTACTGATTAGATTCCTATAATTTTGATAAATCTTTACTCTTTTTTTAGAAACTTTATATACCTCATTATGATAATGAATTGCAATTTTTCTTGCTAACATTTTATGCTGGCCGCTTTCTCGGGGCAACCATTTTCCACACAAACTTATTTTCTCCAAGACGCTCATTTTTTTTCGGTCTTGAATCATTTGCGGAATGTATATATTTTTAATAATATCATCTACAATTGTCATCTTATTTACATTTTTATATTCATATGTGTAGTCGTTTAAAAAATAATTCAGAAAACTTTTGATATCTTTCCACGATCCATATGGATGTTCTCTTTTGTTTATCGATTCGTTATATTTATCATAAACAAAACTTTTCAAAATATTCATAAGCACGTCTTTTTCTAATATATGTGTCTCATAACAATAATATGCAATTGTATTTAACATCATTTGACTGGTTTCAACGAGTCCTTTACCATTTTTTATGTCGCGATTTTGCAAACATAACTTTACAACATAGTGTGTAAAATCAATATTTGAATATTTCTTTGAAATCCAAGATTCTACCAACAAAAACTCGTATGTCTCTCTTAGTTTTGAAATATCGCCACTGAGAACACACTGAAAATAATATTGCACGAATAATTCTTTCATTAATTCTTCGGTTGTAATTGAATCCGAAGAATGAGACGCACTAATAGTTGAATCAGAATCATTGTCGTTATTTCTCATTGGACTCGCGCGAGGACTTGAGAGAGGAGTTTTTGGATATTTATTTTCTCTGGTGGAATCATCATTTACAACTACCCAGTTATATGCGAGTCCGCCTTTTTCATTGTGTGATGATTCCATCATATGGGATGATTAATATGATTTTCTATCTTTAAGTTCTATTCTTACTTGTTTTATTATTTGAATGATTGTCATTATCTGTTACGGTTAAAGGTGTTGAGAAATTTACATTCTTACGAGTTTTTTTGGATGAAGTTGATTCTATGTTGCGCTTAGATTTTGTCTTTTTTGTGAAAAAAAGAATAATATTATTTGCATCATTGAACAATTCAATCCCAGGGCTAAAATGAATGTCTTGTATTTTCTTATATTGTTTTATAAATGAATATGAATTATGCGATTTACAAAAATCTTTGATTTCTTCCTCTTTCAGATTTATTTCAAACTTGTAAATACCGGTTAGATCAAATTCTTTGGAGTGGTTTTTTTTATTTTCTAATATAAGAGTTACTAACTCATTTTTAGGAAATTTATTGTCTTTTAAAGTTATTTCATATTTTTTAAAACTTATAACGTCTTTAGAATCAACATAAAAAATAATACACCGTATCATATCAATATTGCTATTTTTTTTAAAGGTGTTGCTGTTTTCTAAAATATTATCAAGATTATCTTCAATATCTTCTACGTTAATGCTGATAATTTGACTATTTTCATCGGAGTTTTTTTCCATATTTAGTTTGTTGAATTATAAAATTTTGGACGATTTAACTTAATTTAAAACGACTCTTCGTCAGAATATAATGACCCTTCATCTTCATCGCTTGAGTAGTCATAATATTCATCTTGCGAATTGTTAATCCATTCGCGAATGATGATGTCAATTTCTTCATCAGTATAATCTTCCTGTTTAAGTTCTAGTTTCTTGTAATTCAAAAAACGGTCCACAATTTCGTTCATTTTAATATTTGCCATTCTTTGAAATTGTTCTTTTTCAATAAGCTGCAAATATTCTTCATACCTTTCTTGAGAATCGTTTGAACGATGTGCGGTGTTACTTTTATTAACAATCGGTGCGGTAGCCGCCATATAGCTCATAGTTGATGATCTGGTTGTATTGCTCATCTAACATACATGGCGAGATTTTATTTCAATTTTTTTTTTAAATGTTCTTTTATATATAATGTCATTGGTTGTATTGAAACGTAAATCGCAGACCAAATATTCTAAAATATCTTCTAAAAAGGGTGATTTTTCTATCAATAATCCCAGAAGAGTTGGAAGTCATTCTAATCAGCATCAAACACAGACGCCAATGAAAGGGAATGTGCCGCGAGGCCATGGTTCATGTTGCGGTCATTATCCAATTGTTATTCATAAAAGCCAATATAATAATTATGACCCTCATGTCAGAGAATTTGTAAGCCATAAATCAAATACGGGGGTATCCGTTAAAAATAATAGATCTAGTATTTCTTCTAGAAATAAATGGATGAAAAGTACATATCCAAATTATATTGTTAAGAATACTAACGCGATGGAATATTCAGAATATTTAAATTCGCTTAAGGGGGAAACGGAAACAAGCGTGCAAGAGACGGTTGGAACAATTTGCAACGGCATAGCACATTGTGAAAAAAAGACTTCAAAAAATATTGTTAAAAAAACCGGAACAATGGATTATAGCGATTATATAAAGTCTAAAAAATTTTTGAATAAAAACTGTTTACCGACACCTCTTTCTAAGGCACCCATTCCATTGGCCCATAGTGGCCCATGCAATACAGTTTCAGAAAATGATAATTTACATGGTAACTGTGAAAAATAAAAAAATAATATATTTTTGGTTAATATATTTTTTGTTAATATATTTTTGGTTAATATATTACATATTATATGTCATTTATTACAGTGCTTATCTCCCGATGTCGTATGACATGTTTGGTAATCTCTTGAATTATATTCAAAATATTCATCATCTAAATTGAATATAATCTTTCTAACATTTAATCTTTGGATTACTGATAAGCATTTCACGCAAGGAGCAGAATTTGTACTTTCACCTTTATTTGAGAACCGGCTTATATATAATGTTGTTTTTTTCATAATACGGTTTAATTTATGCTTTTTGCGACAATGGTTGTGATAAATTTGGCGCAATACATTAATTTCTGCATGACAACTACATTGTTCGTGAATAAAGTTGTCATTTGATGAATAACATTTATAAGTGTTGCAGCCGCGCGCGATTATTTTCCCACCATAGGTAGCAACACAACCATGTTTAAACAATAACTCAGATTTTGTGGCTTCGGAAAGAGATGCTGAGAACATTTTGTCTTTCTTATTGGAGAGAATCATTTTCTCTACAATCTCTTGCGGTAAATTCATTTAGGATTGTTGTTAATTTCAATTTTTAATAAACAACAATATTAATTATGGAGGTAAATAATAATGAAGAAGATATAGAAATGGGAAATCAAATATCTAAAAATAATAATGATGTTAATACAAATAACAATGAAAATAATGTTTCATCCTCATATTTGTGTTGCTCTGACGACGAAACAAAAGACGATTCTTCTGTTGAAACATTTCGCGATACAAATGAAAATAAATATATGATAGATGAAGATGATTTGGGCGATAATGAAGATGAATTACAACAAATAAAAGTTAATTTTGATAATAAAGTTGAATTTAAGAACCCAACTTTTGGAAATTTTGACATGTCTAAAAATTTCAAAAAACACGGACAAGAACGAGGACAAGGACAAGGACAAGGACAAGGACAAGGACAAGGACAAGAACGAGAAGATATTAATGAAAAATATGATAGCTGCTTTAATATAAATCGGGAATTTCTAAAAATTATAGATCAAGTCGGGAACACAGAGTTAAATAAAAAAAATCTTAGTAATAACATAATAAGTAAAAAACAAAGTTTTGAAGAAGACGATGATGAAGAAAATAACTATGAAATACCGTCCATATTTTCAAATGATATTAAAAAGGATAGCTTTGATGGGAACAATAATTTAAATAATGAAATAACTATATTACACAATATCGAAGATTTCTGGGAAGCCAATAGTGAATCTGAAGATGAAGACTATTTAGATGATAATGCAAAACATTCCCTTGATCAAATATCGTTTGAAAAACTTAAAAAAAAGGTTTACAAAGATTTTGAGGTTACACTTATTCATCGCTACAGTTCCGCGTTAGATATTTTAGCAAGTTACATAAAATATCATGTCATTATTTACACTGAAGCATCATATTATTGTAATTTTAAACTTAATTTATTTATGGTACCCGCTATATTATTTTCTACTATATGCAGTGTTATTACGGGGGTTACGCACAATCGCGATGATATGGCAGTTTATATTTCGTCTCTTAACGGATTTATTGCATTTTTATTAGCAATTATTAATTATTTGAAATTAGATGCATCTGCAGAGGCACATAAAATTTCAGCATATCAATATTCAAAATTAAAGAACTATATTGAATTTTCTTCGGGGGAAATATTACTATTTCAAGATCCTATTATAACAAATAAAAATTTTATTTCAGAGCAAATCAAATTATGGGATCGCAGTAATGAAGACAATTATTCAAATCCAGAAACATATAAAAGAGAGCGCGATAAAAAGCTCAAAGAATACCACAAATATAAAAGCCATCTTGAAAAAAAATTAATTGACACGATTCAAAACAAAATTTTTGAAATCAAAAAATCTCTCAAAAATATTGAAGACAATAATAATTTTATTTTACCCAAACACATTAACAGAAGATATTATAATATTTATAATATTAACGTTTTTTCATATATAAAAAGTGTTGAAAATTATAAACTGATATTATTGAACGATTTGCGTAATGTTAAAAATGAAATTCGCTTTTACCGGACAATGAATAAAGATAAATATCCGCAAGAAATTATAGTCAAAATTAAAAAATTATATAAAAAAAAGAATAATATTTTTACAGAGTTTTTAGAATTGAATAAAGGCTTCATGCTTATTGATGCTATGTTTCAACAAGAAATTAAAAATATAAATATTCGTAAAAAATATTGGATTATTTTTAAATTTCAGGGATTTATAAAACTTCTTATCAAATGTTTCTGTTGTAGAATATCTAAAATGAATATTTTACCTACCGGATATAAACATTGCACTCATGTAGGGTTTGTAGATGAAGATGGACGTTATTTATTAGATAAAGTTTTGCGTTTTAATAATGTATTGACTCTTATTGAATAATTTTTTTATGGTATCCTATTGTTGGAGCAACGCTATAAAAATATTTAAAATCTCTTTTTATGTTATAACTTAAATCTGCATAATTTGACTCAAAATAATGAGATGAATATTTTCCTGGGTTAGTCATAGATACATCACTACTGAATTTACTACTTTCATAATTAATCAACTGATCATATATTTCATCATATGAAATATAGTCTAAATCTACACCATCATAATTGTATATTTTGTCAGTTCTTTCTGTGTTATTTACTTTTATATCATTTATATATTCGTATATTCCGTTTGTTGGTTCTTCTCCGCTAATAGGATCGTACTTGTCTTCTTCACTTAATCCCGTGTTATCTATAAAACGATAAATATTTATTTTTACATTTGATATATCTCTTCCGGTTTCTGCCTTATAATCATATAACATTGTTGATGATCTATTAGATTCGCCTTTATCATAATAAATGGTATCATAGTAAGTGCCACTAATTTCATTTTCAATAAATACTTTGTAGTCGTTATCTAAACTATTACTCCCTCCAATATTTTGAATGTATTCTGTTGTAGTGTCTGGAATATTATCATTCAAATAATTTTCTAACATCAAGTTAGTCGCATTATTGAAATATTTTATATCTTTCATAACGGTTTCATCTGAAAAATGCATATTCATTTCTTCTTTGTTAAATAAATTGCTATTATATGATTGTTCCGCATCCATTAAATCGTATATATCACTATTAGTAGTAGTACTTGGATATTTTATATCTATCATTGTGCTTTTATACGGGAGGGTTCCATTTACTGATGTTGTTTCTTCGCCATAATATTTAAGACCTTCTTGAATTGTTTTCTTATATTCGCAGTGACAAAAATATACTAAAAATGTAATCAATGCTAAAAGACAAATTGTTATTATAATTGATTTTATTGTCTCATTTGTAAATATGGTAAACAAATGTTTTTTCATATTGTATTATAATTTTATCTTATATAATAGAATATGATATAAAAATACTATTAA
>ERZ887830.1113-NODE-1113-length-15686-cov-6.576994_pt1 | contig 15686 bp, 12 predicted proteins | sample MGYA00521101_ERZ887830 | MGnify/ENA primary metagenome ERZ887830 (study PRJEB32303, sample SAMEA104408592) | aquatic metagenome | biome: Marine water; feature: Pelagic; material: water | place: Baltic Sea | collected 2014-06-05T16:38:00 | depth 1,762 m ... | reverse complement strand
TTTAGCGCATCTAGAGTGATTTTTGCTTGGTCAGCTGATAATGATTTTAATTCTTCAGAAGTAAGGTGTGCAAAAGACTGATGTGAAGCCATTCTGATATTATCCTTGCGATTCAATTAGGGTGCGAGCAGCCATTCTTGCCGCATCCGTTATTTGTTCTCCTGCAAGCATTCTGGCGACTTCTTCTATATGTCCATCAGCGCTTAGTAAATTAGTCTGGCTGATAACGGTATCATTGACTGATAATTTACTTATTTTGAAATGGTTTTCCCCTTTAGCTGCCACTTGCGGTGAATGGGTAATTACCAACGTCTGAGTGGATTGTCCAAGAGCGCTAAGACGTGAGCCAACAGCTGCTGCAACAGCGCCTCCAACACCAGAATCTACCTCGTCAAAAATAAGCGATTTATCTGGTTCTCCCTCAGATAAAACAACTTTAAGTGCGAGCAGAAAACGGGCTAACTCACCACCAGATGCAATCTTATCAATGGTTCCCATAGATTGTCCTGGATTGGTTTTTGCTTCAAATCGCACCTTATCAATCCCGTCTATATTCCATTTTTCTGCAGGTAGTAGGCGTATATCTGTTTTAAATTCAGCAGTTTCAAGCTTAAGAACAGGAAGTTGTTGCATGACCTGTTGGTCTAATTTTAACGCTGCTATTTTTCGTGATTCACTTAGTCCCTTGGCACACTCCACGAAATTTTTATAGGTCTCATCTCGGTACAGGCGTAATTGTGCTATTTCACCTGTTTCATCATCAAGACGCGTTAATTTTTCTTGAAAGCTGTGATATAAATCTTCAAGATCGTCAGGGGTGCAATCATGTTTTCTTGCCTGCACTCGAAGTAAATGAAGTCTCTCATCTATATCTTCTAGTCGTGCAGGGTCCCCATCTAATTTTTCTGCGGCATCGCGGAGGTCGATCTCGATTTCATTTAAAGCGAAAATAATTTGCTGCAGTCTTTCAATAGTGGGGCTTACTAGGTTGCCGCTTAACGGGTCAATTTTATCTAGCTGGGCACTAACACTACCTATTTTATTAATAATACCTTCATCATTATTTAAAATTTCATGAGATGACTGTAAGGCCTGAATAATCCTATTGGCATTTGCATGGATATTTCGTTCTGCCAAAAGTTCAGTTTCTTCTGCTTTTTTGGGCGCTAGCAAATCTAATTCATTTAATGACTCTCTTAGCCAGTTTTCTTCTTCTCTTGCTTTTGTAAAAATAGCTTCAGCTGAGGCAAATTCATTTTCAGCTTGGCGCCAAGCCATATGAGCCTTATTTGTGTTTTGAAGCAGGTGTGAATGTCCGGCAATACGGTCTAGCAAAGTAAGGTGAGTATCTGTATCAAGAAGACCGCGCCCTTCAAATTGTCCTTGAATTTCAATAAGCAAGTCACCACATTTTCGAAGCAATGCAACAGATACAGGCTCATCGTTAATACTAGCAGGTGATCTGTCTTGTCGTAATTGGCGTTTTAAAATAAGTTCCGTTTGAAGGGGTATGCCAGCTTCATTAAGTATTTGGCGTACAGCGTGTTCTTGTGGGATTTGAAAACACGCGGTGACTTGTGCTGATATCTCTCCATGGCGCACTAATGAAAAATCTGCTCTACTTCCTAGTGCTAGTCCAAGGGCGTCAAGCAGAATAGACTTTCCTGCGCCTGTTTCGCCTGTAAGAACCGTAAGCCCTGAGCTAAATTCAAGATCGAGTTTTTCAATCAAAACAATATTTCGGATGCTAAGTTGAACTAGCATAAGGTTACTTAAATATATTTATTCTGTTAAACATCCGGCCAACAAAGCCGCTGTTTTCTGAAGTGGTACTATCATCAGAAATAATGCCCATCTCAGATTCTGCTTTTTTTGTCCAAGAGGATGCAGGAAAATTATATTGCGCCACTTTCAGGGTTCTCTCTGCTTCTTCTCGCAGATTCATTGCATTATACGTGACCGTAAGTCGATACAAAGCCTCTGGTACTTGATTTGAAGTCTGATAGTTATCAGTTACTTTTTGAAATCGATTAATTGCAGCAGACATATATCCCTGTCTTAAATAAAATCGGCCAACAGCCATTTCCTTGCCAGCAAGATTTGAGCTTGCAAGGTCAAGTTTTAGCTGGCTGTCTTGTGCGTAGGTGCCATTCGGAAAACGACGCAGTAGTTCTTGGAAGGCATCCATAGAACGTTGTGTCATTGCAGCATCTCTTTCTACATCTACTATTTGCTCATAATAACATAAACCACGCAGGTAATAGGCATATTCTACATCCTCATGCGCTGGATATAACTCAATAAACCGCTCCAGAGATACCAAAGCACGAGAATAATCATTAGCTTCATAATAAGCCCAAGCTGCCATAATTTGTGCCTTTACAGCCCAGCTAGAATAGGGGTGTTGGCGCTCAACCTCCTCAAAAAGAGAGGCGGCTTCTTTTGGATTTCCAGAATATACAGAATCCAATGCGTCATTATATAAAGAGTCGACTGGCAATTCGACTTGGTTAAGTTGTTCTGAGTTTTTACTAGAACTGCAGGCAGACATAAACAAGATTATTGCTAATAATACTGAAAATACAGTGGTATAATGCTGATTATTGTGCGTCATCTTTTATCCTTAATCGATATAATGCATAATGGTTTTTAAAATTATTATCATTTATTTACGGTAGCAAATAAAAATATCTTAAGAAAATAATACCATTGTGCGGCGTAAACTTCTAGCCACTTTAAGCAAAGAAAAATTTATCGAAAATTAAGCAGAAACGGCAGCAGCAATCTTTGGAAACTGAACATAACCACCAGCGCGCGGTGTATCCTCAGTATAGGTTCTGATTTCATAAGATGACTTATCTGCAAGTAACATCTTCATTAGGCTTACAGTCAAAGCATGACCTGGTTTAAATGCTTTTATTTTTCCAGAAACCAGCATTCCGCTGAGAAATAAATCACCTAAACAATCAAGAACTTTATGGTTAACACATTCATTTTCCATGCGAAGACCACCGTCATTTAAAATTTTACCATTATCAACAACGATGGCATTTTCCAATGAGCCACCTTGTGCAAGACCAGCGCGTTGCATATTGACAACATCGCGCATCATACAAAATGTTCTCGCAGGTGCAATCTGTTCAATATAGCTTGTTGGTGTGAATGAATAGTCTACCTGTTGCTGACCAATTCCATCGTCTGGAAAGTCAATATGTAAAGAAATTTGTAAATCAGAAGCTGGCTCAATCTGCGCCCAAGAACCGTCTTCGCCATCAATGCTTACAGATTTAAGAATATGAAGATATTTAACACCGTGAGAATATTGCTTCTGACCTGCGTTTAAAAGTGCTTTAATGATGGGGTCTGCACTTCCATCCAGAATAGGCATCTCTGGCCCATCAACAAATATATTTGCATTATCAATGCCCATCGCAAATAAAGCAGACATGAAATGCTCAATTGTATTAATGCCAATCCCAGCCTGATTTTCAATACGAGTGCATAATTGAGCATTGACTGTATTATCAATAGTTGCTTGGATTTTGTTGTCCTGGACACTGATATCCTCACGCCAGAAACAAATACCTGTATTTACACCAGAAGGTTCTACCCGTGTGGTTATGAACTGTCCCGAATGAACACCAATTCCAGAAAGGCAGAAAGGTTGAATTATGGTTGTTTGCAAGTATTTCAAAATAAATCCTCATGGCGTTAAAATACCCAGATAACCTACATATCGTCTGGGTAGTTTACAAATCACATTTAGTTACAAATTGTTGCAGTGTAATTAATTTGCCTGCCGTCTTAGAAAAGCCGGGATGTCAAGCTCATCATCATCTTCTATTGCAGCCGTTTTCTTCAAGGCAAGATCTGCTTGACTACTGGAAATAGTTGGCAAATCGAGGATTCTTGAAGCTTGCGGGCTGTTTTCTGAAGATGAAGATAAATCTAGCTTATTATTACCTTCACTCTGCTCTGGGAGTTTTTGCTCTGGGAGTTTTTGCTCTGGGAGTTTTTGTGATAGTGGCGATAGAGAAGGCATAATTCCATTCGGTGTTTCTATTGTTGAAGCACCAGCTGATTTCTGCTGTGCGGTATCTGTTGAATTAGGGACACCCCACATTTTTGAAATACGGTTTATCAATCCTGTCTTTTGTTGCACTGGTGCAAAGCTTGCATCAGGTGACATTGGCTCTGTTGCTCCTGGAATATAGGATTTTGCAGGTTCATTATGCGTTTCAGACGAAGCTGATACAGCTGATGACGCTGGCTCAGAGATGCTCGCATTAGAAGGCATTTCTATTTTTGGCTCCGTATTATTTTTTGAAATTGAGTCACTAGGCTTACCTCCATAATTCTGTGTACCTAATGAGAAGAAAGACGCAGGTGTGTCTTGCTTAACATTTTGCTCTGGTAATTTATTTAACAGATTAGAAGGCATGTTATTCTCATCAGAGATAGGTTCTTGGTTATGTAGGGCTGGTTTTTCGTCTTGATGATTGGATGCCGTGTTCTCTGCTTCTGACATAATAGAATTTTTATCCTCATTCTTTGTCGTTACAGATGCAGATGGCGGTGATAACTGATTTGCGAAACTGGTGACACTGCTAGTCTCAGCTGCCTGCTCTGTTGCAAGAGTAGCTGAGAACAGGCTTGGGGTCGGTGATGGCTCACGCATAGTGTTTAAAGGCGTTGGCTCTGCTGTAGTAAACGGAAGAGAGCCAGTTTGCTCAGCTGCCTCAAAGCCAGTTGCAACAACAGAGACTCTAATGATGCCATCTAATTTTTCATCAAACGCAGACCCAAAAATAATTGTTGCATCATCATCTACTTCTTTGCGAATTCGATTTGCCGCCTCATCTACTTCAAACAGCGTCATGTCCATGCCGCCAGTGATGTTTATCAGCAATGCTTGGGCGCCTTGCATTGTTGTATCATCTAACAATGGATTATTGATAGCAGCTTCAGCTGCCTCAATTGCTCTGTTTTCTCCTGTTGCCTCGCCTGTTCCCATCATAGCTTTACCCATCTCAGTCATTACTGAGCGGATATCTGCAAAATCAAGATTGATAATGCCAGGTTTTATCATCAGGTCAGTAACACCGCATACGCCTTGATGAAGCACTGCATCTGCCATATTAAAAGCATCTGCAAAAGTCGTACGTTCATTGGCAAGCCTAAATAAATTTTGATTAGGAATAACAATTAAAGTATCCACATAAGCTTGCAGAGCACTTATGCCCTCATCTGCTTGTGCCATACGTCGCTGACCTTCAAATGAAAATGGCTTTGTTACAACGCCTACTGTAAGAATGCCTCTATCTTTGGCTGCCTTGGCAATTATAGGGGCTGCACCAGTTCCTGTGCCGCCGCCCATGCCAGCAGTAATAAAAACCATATTACAATCATTTAATTCTGCAAGAACTTCTTCCATACTTTCTTCTGCAGCAAGCTTGCCCATTTCTGGTTTTGAGCCAGCGCCAAGACCTTGGGTTATTTGTGATCCCAATTGAATTTTGCGTGGTGCAAGCGAGTGAGACAGAGACTGACCGTCTGTATTCATAACCAAAAATTCAACGCCTTCAAGGTTTGCGTTAATCATATTATTGACCGCATTACAGCCAGCACCACCAACGCCTACAACGGTGATTTTTGGACGTAATTCTTGTGTTGTCTGTGGGATTGTAAGATTAATTGTCATAATTCACTCCATTAGAAAAAATTGAATAATAAGTATTAGATGGGCACAAAATTGGGTTAAAAAATAAACAGTTAAAGAGTTTGGATAATCTGAAATTATAAAAATATGCATGGGACATACGTTTTTCTCCTTTTAAATATTCTTAATTAACCAATTGCTGAATTTGCCAAACTTACCAAAGGGTAGCTTTCTGATTTGGCGTTGAATTGGTTCATCAGGGTAGGATTGGATAAAGATAGCCATTCCAAGAGCTGCTGCTAGAGGATCTGTATCTTCTCTCTCACCCAGCCCAGAAAAGCTGTTTGGCGCTCCCAATTGAGCATTTTTCTTCCAAAATGAGGATACGAACTCAGCAATGCCTGTAAGCTTTGCTGTACCGCCTGCAAGTATCACACGATTGCCAACGGCATGATGCATATTAGCATCTGTTAGCCTTGCCATTAGTTTTTCTAGAATTTCTTCTAACCGTGTTTTGATAATTGTATTGAGTAATTGCCGTTCAATCTGTTCGGAATTTGATAAAGTTAACATGTCTAAATCAGACAAGCCGCCTGATAAAATAAAGTTATCACCCTTAGATGGTATCCCAGGGGCAGTTCTCATCACATGTGTATTTGCTGTAAATACGGTTCCTTCAAAAATTTTCAGTCTTTCTGCTTCTTCAATGGATATAGAGAGAACTTTGGCAATGTCTCGGGTAAGTTGAATGCCGCCAAGAGCAAGAGTATCAGTATATACAACTTTCCCGTCCATAAATAAGGCAATGCCAGAAGTGCCCCCACCAATGTCTAATACCAAGGAGCCAAGGTCACGCTCCTCCTCGCTTAGGCAGGCAAGACCCGACATGCTGGCGCCATGATGAATATGCTGAGGGATGAGATGATTTTGCTGTATTACCTGCCTCATATTGGCAATAGAGCTGGAGCGAATTGTTAATAGAAGAGAGTCACTTGATAATTTCTGAGCAAACATGCCAAGGGGATTCCTGACCTGAGAGTGCTCATCTAAGATATACTGAAACGGCTCATGTTGGATGATTGTTCTTGTATCACTGATATGAATATCATTTTGTTTGGCAATAATTCTTCTTAAATCTCTTTTAGAAATTTTAGCATCAGATAAATCAATGTGAGACCGAATAATCTGAATGTTAGCTTGACCCGCATTACATACAAGATGAATGTCTTTTATAGTAACTCCAGCTTTGTTCTCTGCCATTTGAACAGTATTACCAACTGCTGTGCTAAAAGCTTCAAGGTCATTAATTTCGCCACCTTTTACTCCGGCACTTTCCTGAATAGCATCTCCTATAATAGTAAGAGTGCCTGATTTATTAGGCTCAACTATTATAGCAGCAAGCTTTGATGTACCTGCATCAAGGATGGCAAAGGCGGATGTTGGTTTTTGCTTATTTTTAACCATTATATGCATCTCTCATGTTTGCTGACCTTTGCTCCGAATTGGCAGGTTAGGCTCAACTAAAATTTGGTTTTGAAGTCTTAAATCTATTACTGCTAAATCGCGTTGGATGATTTTGTTTTTATGCTCAAGTCTGGCAAGCTTAGACCAAGCAACTCCTGGGTCATTTTCTGGTAGTTTGATTTTTATTCCATTTTTTAAATGCACATCCCAACGGCGGTTTGAGATATGATGAATAGCCCAAATTTCGGCATATAATTCAGGTTCTGTTTTTAATATTTCAATCAGATGATAGGCTCTACTAGCTGCTTTATTGCCTGAAACAACAGGCAAATGGCTAAATGCCTCTGGTGCAGCACCTGCAATAATAGTTCCGTTTTCATTTATTAATTTATGGCCCTGTTCTGTTTGAAGCAGCGCTATTGGGGTTCTCTCGATGAGTGTAATTCTAAGTGTATCTGGCAGTATGCGCTCTATATATGCTTTTTCAACCCACCCCAGCTGTTCAATGTAAGACTGTTTTTCTGCTATATTAATAGCAAATATAGGAGTCCCCGTTTGAAGGTCCAATGCATCTTTGAGTGCTTCCTTTGTGGTATGGTTTCGCCCATTAATTTCCACTATTTGCAATTGAAACCCAGCTTGTTTAATTTGCAGGGCAATTTCTGACTTGATAATATGCCAATTTATAAAAACCACACTAATGGTTGCAATTACAGCCATCATCAGAAAGCTAATTAAATACCCGCGAAGATTTATGCCAGTCGCGGTGTTTTGAGAATCTGTATCTATGCGTTTAATTAATCGCATTGTGCTACCTCCACTAACAGATTTATGAGGCTATGCATCTGGATATTACAAAAGGATGCTTGTTCAGGAACAAGAGATGTTTTTGTCATGCCTGGCTGCGTGTTTATCTCCAGCATATACAGAGATTCATTGGCTTCATCCCACCTGAAATCAGCTCGTGCAACGCCGCGACATCCAAGTAAATTAAACGCAGCTTCAGACCAATCCATTGCTATTTGAGTGCATTTTTCTGGAATATCGGCAGGAATTATATGGTGTGAGCCACCCGCTTTATATTTTGCTGTATAATTATAAAATTCTGTATTTGAGACAATTTCTGTTACACATAAAGCTTTTCCGTTTAAGACAGACACTGTTAATTCGCGCCCAGCAATATATTGCTCTGCTATAAGCTGGCACTTACTATCCCATAATCCCCTCGAACAAATTCTGCCATCCAAAACAATTTCCACACCTACACTCGAGCCGTCATTACGTGGCTTAATCACATATGAGCCATGATAATTTTTTGGGGTGACAATATCTGTTTCATCAAGTGACAAGCGTGGTGGAATTTGGATGCCAGCAGTTTCAAATAATTTGCCAGACAATACCTTATCCATAGCAATTGCAGATGCGGTAACACCGCTATGCGTATAAGGAATATCCAATATATTTAGTAAACCTTGAACTGAGCCATCTTCACCGACCTGACCATGCAAGGCATTAAATACAACATCGATTTTATGGTGCTGGAGAGATTCTGAGAGATTTCTGTTTAATTCAATCTCCACTACCTCATAGCCATATTCTCTAGCTGCTATTGTGCAAAATGCAGCTGATGCTTTGCTTACTTCAGCTTCAGAGCTCCAACCACCATAAAGCATACCTATCTTTGGAAGCGTATTCATTCTAATGGCTCCTCTGATGGCTTAGTCCGTCCTATGCGTTTTATCTCCCATCTTAGCTCAATCCCGCTATTTTGTTTCACGCGTTCGCAGATTTGAAGACCAAGATTTTCAATGTCTGATGCCGTTGCAGCGCCATTATTTATTAAAAAATTACAGTGCTTTTCTGATATCTGTGCATCACCAAGTTTTAGTCCTCTGCATCCAGCGGCATCGATTAGTTGCCAAGCTTTATGATTTTTTGGATTAGCAAAAGTTGAGCCACCTGTGCGTTTGCCAATCGGTTGTGCATCTGCTCGGTGTGCTAAATTTTGTTTCATTTTTTGACGAATTATCTGCTTTTCGCCAGGCGAAGTTTTAAATTCTGCGTGGGTAAATATCCAATCATCAGGCGTTTGAGTATGACGATAATCCATCTTTAGATCATCAACGCTGACCTTGTGCTGATTGCCATTTCTATCAACAGCAAAAGCGTGTGTAATAATCTGCTTAAATTCACCACCATTTGCGCCAGCATTCATTTTCAACCCACCACCAATAGTGCCTGGAATGCCAATCAAGAATTCTAGTCCAGTTAAATCATTTTTTGCAGCGAACCGTGCAAGTTCTGCATCGCTTACTCCGGCTCCAGCTATAATTTTATTTGGATGTTCAATATGTATTTCTTGAAAAAAGCCAGTTAGTTTAATCATAATGCCTGCAACACCGCCATCACGTATAAGCGTGTTAGAGCCGGCGCCAATAATATTCACTGGTATGTCATGCGGGCAATTTTGTAATAATGAAATTAGGTCGTTTAGATCCGCAGGTTCAAACAGCCAGTCGCTTGCACCACCCACACCAAACCAAGTCAATTTATCCAAGGCTGCCATAGGGGTAAGTTTACCTCGAACATTTTGCCAGCTATTGGAAGTGGTGTGTTGAATTTTTTTCAGGGTCATTTAATGAGCTCCCTGATTTTGTAAAATAGTGAGTTGTTCTGGAAGCTCTGCTGCCCAATTTGTAATTGTTCCAGCACCAAGGCATATCACAAGGTCGCCTTTCTCAGCATGCTCATATATCATATCAGCTAGCCTATCTTTATTCTCCAATATCATTGCATTTCGATGACCAAACTCATTTAATCCGCGAACCAAATCCTCTTTTTCAAAGCCAGCAATCGGCGCTTCACCAGCGGCATATATATCAGCAACGATGATTATATCTGCATTGTTGAAACAGGCACAAAAATCTGAAAATAAATCTTGAACTCGGCTATATCTATGCGGCTGAACAACAGCAATAACTTTGCCTGTTTCGCAATATAATTTAGCTGCTGATAGAGCTGCTTTAATCTCAACGGGGTGATGACCATAATCATCAATAATAGTAATTTCGCCGACCGAACCTTTGTAATCAAATCGCCGTGCAACGCCATTAAATTTATCAAGCGCTTTTTTGATTATTTCAATGGGTATGCCCATTTCAAGACAAACGGAGATAGCAGCAAGACAATTTTGTATATTATGTTCACCTAGCATCGGAAAGTGAATGGTTGCTGTTTGCTGTTCTGCATTCGCAATTCGAGATGAAAGGTGTAAATCAAAAATCATTTTACGATTATTGACCCGCACATTATGAGCACTCACATCAGCATTGCTTGCTAATCCAAATGTGATTATGCGCCTGTCAAGAATAGTTGGAATTAGGCGTTGAACTGAAGGGTGGTCAATGCAAACAGAGGCAAATCCGTAAAACGGAATAGAGCCAACAAAATTGGTAAATGCACGCTCTAAATTCTCGTAGCTTCCATGATAATCTAGGTGCTCAGGATCAATATTAGTAACCACAGCGGCTGTAGGGTTAAGTTTGGAGAAGGAACCATCACTCTCATCAGCCTCTACTACCATCCAATCTCCAAGTCCCAATCTTGCATTACTTCCCCACCCTTGAATAATGCCGCCATTTACCACAGTTGGGTCATATCCAGCTGCTTCTAAAATAGTTGCAACGAGTGAGGTGGTTGTGGTCTTGCCATGGGTGCCAGCAATCGCAATAGACCAACGCAAGCGCATTAATTCTCCAAGCATTTCAGCGCGGTGAACAATAGGTAAAAACTGTCTTTTTGCCTCTACCAATTCAATATTGTCAGATGTGATAGCTGTAGAGACAACAACAAAGGCAACATTTTCGATATTGGAGGGGTCTTGCGGCGTAGATATACCAATGCCCAATTTACGAAGGCGCTTAACATTATTGTTTTCTGAAATATCGCTTCCTTGAACGTGGTATCCAAGGGAAAATAAAATCTCAGCAATGCCGCTCATGCCAATGCCACCAATGCCGATGAAATGAATAGTTCCAATTGATAAGGGGAGGGAGGTCATTTAGCTCTCCCATTGGATGGTTTATGGCAATCTGTAATCGCCTCTATTATATCATTTAATGCATTCTTATTAGCAAGTGAACGTGCTTTATCTGCCATAATCTTACATTCTTGTGGATTATTCATAAGCCTTAAAAGTGTATTGGAAAGGATTTCTGGGGTTGCTTCAGCCTCTGGCTGCGGTAGCAGAATAGCTGCATTTTCAGATGTAAGGCTGCGTGCGTTAGCTGTTTGATGGTCATCTAGTGCAAATGGAAATGGAATAAAAATAGAGGCTCTACCAGCGGCGGCGATTTCAGATACAGATGCTGCTCCAGCCCTAGAAATGATAATGTCTGCTTTTGACATTTCATCTGCCATATGTGTAAAAAATGCGGCACAATTATGAGTTATGGATAAATCATTATAGTGCGCTTCTAGCTGTGCTTGTTGCTCGCTGCGCACTTGCTGTGTAACGCAGAGGTTTTTTCTAGTGGCTAATGGAAGTGTCGAAATAACGTTTGGGATAAGCCGTGCAAATATTTCAGCCCCAAGCGAACCACCAATAATTAATAAATGACACGGTTTTTCTTCGGTAAATTCGGTTTTTTTACGATAGTCAGGGATTTCAAAAAAGGCATTCCGAACAGGAAGCCCTGTAACTTTAATAGGCGTTTTGGCTGGTAAGGGGGTGCTATGTTGCCAGCTTAGCAACAAGGTTTTAACCTGATTAGCAAGAAATAAATTTGCCCTTCCAATGCGCGCATTTTGCTCATGTAGAAGGCTTGGTATTCGAAATAGATTTGCACTAATAATAGGCGGGGCTGATGGGTATCCCCCAAAGCCAATTACACACAAAGGACGCCATCGAATAATATGCGCAATAGATTGGCCTACTCCAAATAAAAGCTGCAACAATGCGCCTGCTCTTTTTAATGCGCTACCAGACACAGGTGATGCTGAGGCAATTTTTGTAATTTTTTGTTCTGGTGCCAGCTGCTGAAGAAGTATTTTTCCACGCTTGTCACTTAAAAATTCGCAATTATATCCTTTTTCTTGTAATCCAACACAGATAGCTAAAGCTGGAATAATATGTCCGCCAGTGCCGCCAGCTGCTAGGAAAATACGATTAGACGTCATCATGTGCTCCTATCATGTGGCTTGTATTACGCGTGAGTGCTAGAATAATTCCAACAGTTATTCCAGAGGCAACTAGCGAGGAACCACCATAACTGATGAGAGGTAGTGTCATCCCTTTAGCTGGAATAAGATTCACAGAAGACGCCATGTGGATAGATGCCTGAACGGCAAATTGCATTATAAGACCAGCGCCAGCGAGTAAATTAAATAGGCTTGGTCCGTTTGCAGAGCGCTCAAATCCACGCAATAAAAAGAATCCATATAGCCCGATCAGAAATAAACAGGCTAGAACACCATATTCTTCTGCAGCAACAGAGAAAATGAAATCCGCGTGGGCGTCTGGTAAATTTAACTTGACCTCTCCATCACCTGGACCAACGCCAAAGAAACCACCTTGAGAGAAACTCTCAATCGATTTGTTGGTTTGCATGGACCCGCCATGAAGAAAGCGGTCTATGCGGGTTTCAACATGAGGCAGAAATTTATACGCGGCAAATAACCCTAATGGAGCAATTGCTACCGCAAGCAGTACCAATAACATGGGCATGCCTGCTAAAAACATCTGAAAGCCCCATGTGATAGCAATCACAGTTGTCATGCCAATATCTGGCTGTAAGACTAATATGATTACTAAAATAGCAGCAAGACCAGTTGCCCAAATCCAGCCAGGGAAATTCTCGCCATCGCGCCAAAGTGTAAGCAACCAAGCGCAAATAACAGCAAAAAAAGGTTTAGCAAATTCAGATGGCTGTACTCTGAACGGCCCAATTGCTACCCATCTTGTTGCCCCATTAACCTCATTTCCAATAAGGTCAGTGATTATCATCATACCAATAGCAGCAAATAGACCAAGTAAGCTTATTATCCTAATTTGCCTTGGTGAAATCATAGAGAAAAATAATATCATACATACAGCAGGCAGTAGGAATATAAGTTGTCGCCATACAAAATGTTGCTCTGGCAGATTTAGCCTGACAGCTACTGGTGGGCTTGCTGCCATTACCAAAATTGTACCTAATACCATCAGCATTAAAATGATAGTTAATAACCATCTATCAACGGTCCACCACCAAATTCCAATAAGCGATCTGTCTGTTCTATCAAGCATCAGCTAACCTGTGTATTGAGTGAGTGTTGTTGACATAGATCTACCGCTAAATCGCAGAAATATTGTCCTCGTTCTTCAAAATTTTTAAATGAATCAAACGAGGCAGCAGCAGGGGATAATAAAACAAAACTATCACTATTATTCTCAATCACAGCTTTTTTTGCTGCAACAAACGCCTTTGTTGTCGCCTCTTCTAAAGTGTGTGTAACGGTGATAGGAATAAGACCAGATAATTCCTTTTCAAATAAATTTTTCGAATCTCCATATAAATAAGCGTGCTCAACATGGGCTAATTCTGAGATGCAATTTGGCAGAGAGTTCTCTTTTGCTAATCCACCAGCACACCAAAATATATGTTCAAAGGAGGCTAATGCTTTGGCAGCTGCGGCATCGTTTGTTGCTTTGGAGTCATTGATCATCCTAATCTGATGACCATCAATTTCAACACTGGCAACAAGTTCTAAGCGATGCGACAATCCCTTAAAACTTAATATAGCTTCATTTATGTCCGTTTCGGTTGCCCCAAATTCACGGCAGATAGTAGCTGCGACAGCTGCATTTTCAGCATTATGTGCCCCAGATAAAGCAAAATTTTGATGCGTGGTTTTCGGCGTGTCAGATGCCATAATTAGATGCAAGCGTGCTGTATGCTTGGCTGGAAGTAATGGCTGAAGGTTAGGGGATTGCCCTAAAATAATCAGACCATCTGGCTTTACATTTTGGACGGCATTCGCTTTAGCTGCAGCGTATTTTTCCATCGAGCCATGACGATCTAAATGGTCAGGAGATAAATTTAAAATTGCTGCGATATCTGGATTTAACGACGGAGTGATTTCTAGTTGATAAGAGGATAATTCAACTATTCTAATGCCATTAATGCCTGGACTATCTAGTTCAGCCATTGATGTGCCAATATTCCCCCCAACAGATATGGTTTTGCCGCAATGCTGTAATATATGAGCTGTTAAAGCTGTAGTAGTAGATTTTCCATTTGTCCCTGTAATTACAACCCATTTGGATTCTGGCTGTAGGCGGATTACTAACTCAATGTCACTAATGATAGAAACATGGTGTTTTTGAGCAAGAATAGCAGCTGGGTGAGGAGCTGGAAGATAGGTTGGTATACCAGGGCTGAAAATAACCGCATCTAATTCATGCCACGGCCATTCTGTGTAAGGTTTAAATAGTGATATAGATGCCGCTGGAGCTAATTCATGATTATCATCATAGATAAAGCTGTTTATATGATTATCTGTTGCTAATTTGAGTGCGGCTAGGCCAGTTCTTCCAAGGCCCAAAATGCCTATTTTACGAAGGGAGGTGTTTTTTATTAATGCAGGGGCAAGGTTAACTGACATAATTCACCCCTTATCGCAGCTTCAATGTGGAAAGGCTTATCAAGGCAAGCACAACAGATATAATCCAAAATCTGATTACAATGGTTGATTCAGCCCATCCCTTCTTTTCGAAATGATGATGAAGAGGTGCCATCAGAAAAATGCGTTTACCAAATAATTTGAATGACGCTACTTGTAGAACAACCGAAATTGTCTCAACCACAAATAACCCACCTGCGATTGCAAGTACAAATTCATGACGTGTAGCTACTGCAATGGCACCAAGTGCGCCTCCTAATGCAAGGGAGCCTGTATCCCCCATAAACACTTTGGCAGGGGGCGCATTAAACCACAAAAAACCAAGACTTGCGCCAATCAGAGCGCCACATAACGTAGCAAGATCGCCAACCCCTGGAATATAACTTATCTGGAGATATGAAGCGAAATTAATGTTGCCTGAAAGATAGGCTATTAGGACAAAACAGGATGCAACGATCATTACAGGAACAATAGCCAACCCATCAAGACCATCTGTTAAATTTACCGCATTGGAGGCACCAACAATTACAAAACTTGTAAAGGCAATATAAACCAGCCCAAGTGGAAGGAGCTGCTCTTTGAAAAAAGGCACAGCAACACTATATCTTAGCTCTTGAGGAGATAGTTCGACAAATACCATACTTACAAATACGCAGATAATTATTTGCAAAAGCAGTTTTCTCTTACCACTTAAACCGCTGCTTGAGTTTCTACTCAATTTCATCCAGTCATCAACTAAGCCAATAGATCCAAAACTTATGATGACTGTTAAAACAGGCCATAGATACGGATTTTTGAGAGGAACCCATAGAATAGATGAAATCACTAGGCTTGATAGAATAAGCAGGCCACCCATTGTTGGAGTGCCTTTTTTAGCAAAATAGGTATCTGGTCCATCCAC
>ERZ887830.1104-NODE-1104-length-15752-cov-10.799516_pt1 | contig 15752 bp, 9 predicted proteins | sample MGYA00521101_ERZ887830 | MGnify/ENA primary metagenome ERZ887830 (study PRJEB32303, sample SAMEA104408592) | aquatic metagenome | biome: Marine water; feature: Pelagic; material: water | place: Baltic Sea | collected 2014-06-05T16:38:00 | depth 1,762 m ... | reverse complement strand
CATTTGATCATCAGCGAGGATATCACCCCGATCCCTTTTGGGGAGGTATCATGGATGCCTATCGCCAACCAAAATTCTCATATTATCTACTTAAAAGCCTCCTACCAACTAGCGGTCTTGAAAAAGTTCCCCAAGTTGATGCAAAGCCCTTCGTGTTTTTAGCACATCTAATGACTCCCTTCTCTCCTGAAGATGTTGTCGTGTTTACCAACTGTGAGGAAGTAAAACTTACAATGTACGGTGAAGAAATTGGCGTAAAGAAAGCCAAAGATGCTGCTAACCCAGTACCAAGAATACCGGTTATTTTTAAAGATGTTTTTAAATATACAGATGTTAGAAATAAAAGTAAAAAGGGTTACGGAAAAATAAATCAGGAATATGTTGAGGGTGCGGTAATGAAAGTCGAAGGAATTATCAATGGAGTGGTAGTAGCAGAACACAAACGTTGGCCGGTAGGAAGAAAGCGAAGGCTTGTGATAAAAGTAGATGATTCTAATATTCAGCCCATGGCAGATGGTAGCGATATTACTACGGTTGTTGCTTATTTGGTAGATGCGGGTGGAGCGATAAAACGATTAAGTGACGAATACGTACGTTTTACAGTTGAAGGTGAAGGTGAGTTAATTGGTGATACAGCTAATGAAATTAATCCGCAAAAGATGCTTTGGGGAGAAACGGTAGCTCTAATACGCTCAAGCACTACAGCTGGAAAAATCAAAGTTAAAGCAGCAATACTGAAAGAGGGGATGAATATACCAGATTTTGCTGAAATTGAGTTTAGTACTGTTGAGGCATCACAAAATTTATTATACAACGAATTGCCGAATAAAGACGCAGCAGCTATAATTCCATTTTTAAATGCCCAAAACGAAGATTTAGAAAAACTTCGAAATGAGTTGCGTAAAGTACAAAAAGAGCTACAGGAGTATAAGATCAACGAGGTAGGAAAACAACAACAACAATTTATTCAGTAAAATAATAATGAAAAATAGATTGCATATTTTTAGGAACCGCTCATCTATCAAAGTTTTAGTGCTTTTCTTTTTTTCTGTTTTGAGTTTTTCAACCGCACAGCAAAAACCAAATGTGTTATTAATTAATATTGATGACATGGGGTGGAAAGATGTAGGTTTTATGGGATCTGATTTCTATGAAACCCCTAATATTGATGCATTATCTGCAGCGGGCATGGTTTTTAATAATGGCTATACTTCTGCCGCAAATTGTGCTCCAAGTAGAGCTTGTTTACTAACAGGTTTATGGCCTCAAAGACACGGTGTTTTTACGGTAGGTTCATCTCAAAGAGGTAACATAGAAGACAGAAAAATTATACCAATTAAAAACACCCGATTTTTATCAAATAAATTTAAAGTGATACCACAGTATTTGAAAGAAGTGGGCTATAATACATATCACATTGGCAAGTGGCATATCTCAAAAAATCCTAAGGATTTTGGTTTTGATGTAAATATTGGAGGTAGTGATGCAGGGTTTCCTAAAAGTTACTTTCCCCCGTACAAAAATGTCGATGTCGAAGGATCTGGTGCAGCTTATTTAACAGATGTACTCACCGAAAAAGCAGTGACTTTAATGACAGCATCAAAAGAACCATTTTTTATGTACTATGCTACGTATGCTGTTCATTTACCCATTAATCCAATAACCGAATTAGTGCCAAAATATTTAAAAAGAGAATCAAAATTAGGGCAAACCAACGCGAAGTATGCATCAATGGTTGAAAATTTAGACAAAAATATAGGTGTTTTAATTAAAGGCTTAGAAGATGCGGGGAAATTTGAGAATACTATTATTATTTTTACATCAGATAATGGAGGCTTATATGGAATTACAAGTCAGAAACCATTGAGATCGGGAAAGGGAAGTTACTATGAAGGAGGAATCAAAGTTCCATTTTTCCTTGTTTGGCAAAACAAAATTTCAAAAAACACCCGCTCTGATTTTCCTGTCTCAAATTTAGATATTTTACCCACAATACTAAGTCTTACATCAAATGGAAACAAAAAAAATATAGCAGATGGAGCTGATTTGTCCTCACTGTTATTACATGGAAAAAACTTGAAGGAACGACCTTTATTTTGGCATTTCCCAATTTATCTTCAGTCAAAGAAGTGGAAAGGATTTGCGAATGAAAACCGAGACGCTTTGTTTAGAACGCGACCAGGTTCTGCTGTTAGATTGGGAAATTGGAAGTTGATTTATTATTATGAGAATGACGATTTGGAATTATTCAACTTGAAAAAAGATGTAAGCGAAACCAAAAATATTGCCGCACTGTATCCAGAAAAAGCCATAGAATTAACGAAGACATTAAAAAAATGGTGCCTACAAACAGGGGCACCTATTCCAAAAGAACCAAACAAAAAATATAATTTTAAGTCTAACAAGAACATGTAAGAATTATGAAAAATATTAATCAGAAAAAGACAACTAAGATTCTTATTAATGAAGCAGGGAAACAGCAACAACGATTTATTAAGTAAAGACCGGAAGTAAAGACAAACAGATTATGATACAACGCACTATTTTCCCTTTTTTTGTAGCCACAATAGTGACTTTGTTGTTTGTTGGGTGTGGCAATGAAAGCTCAAAGCAATTTGAAAAAGACTTCAATTTTGATTGGAAATTTTCTTTGATGGATAGTCTAGAGGTCGCTTATGATATCGATTTTGACGATTCTAATTGGAGAGAAGTTAGATTGCCACATGATTGGAGCATAGAGTTCCCGTTCGATTCAATAAAAGGAATTGGGTCTACAGCTTATTTATTGGGAGGAAGAGGTTGGTATAGAAAACACTTTGATATGCCATTTCAAAAAAACGAGGTGGTTTCTATTTTGTTTGATGGGGTTTATAACCATTCTGAAATATGGGTGAATGCGAAAAAAGTAGGAGCTCAAAAATATGGATATGCACCTTTTAAATTTGATATTACAAAATACCTAAATACAAATGGTAAAGGCAATGTAATTACGGTAAAAGTAGATCGTAGTAGGTATGCAGATAGTCGATGGTACACAGGCTCAGGGATATACAGAAATGTAAAACTCATAAAGACCGATAAGCTGCATATTCCTATTTGGGGGACGTTTATTACGACACCAGAAATCTCTAAATCATCAGCAAAGTTAGCTGTAGAAGTAGCATTGGAAAACCAATACGATTCTATTCAAACAGTAGATATCATTACTAAGATTTATGATAAAAATGGAATGGAGGTTTTAGAACTTGTAAATAAAAATCAGCAAATAAAACCTCAAAGGCAAACCCTTCTTCAAGAAGCTGAAATTACAGCACCTGAGTTATGGTCTCCAGACAATCCTAACCTATACAAAGCTGTTACATACTTATATATAAAAAATAAAGAGATTCAAGAGTACACAACCAAATTTGGTATACGAACATTTAAGTTTGATGCCAACTTAGGGTTCTTTCTGAATGGTAAAAACATGAAAATTAAGGGGGTAAATATTCATCATGATGCTGGTTTGGTAGGTGCAGCAGTACCAAAAGAAGTTTGGGTACGACGCCTAATAAAATTAAAAGAGCTTGGGAGCAATGCCATAAGGTCTGCTCATAACCCAGCTTCTCAAGAATTTTTAGACGCTTGTGATGAGTTAGGGTTTTTAGTGCAAGACGAATTTTTTGATGAATGGGATTATTCTAAAGATAAACGATTGAATGTTTGGGAAAAGCACGATGATTATATTTCTAGAGGTCTTGCAGAACATTTTAGAGAAACAGCTGAGAAAGATTTAAAAAACACAATACTAGCACATAGAAACCATCCTTCGATTATTCAATGGAGTATTGGGAATGAAATTGAGTGGACTTATCCAAACGTAAAAGCTGCTACGGGTTATTACAAAGGAAACAAACGCATAGCTTTACGGCGTTGGGAAGAACCTCCAAAAACACCAGAGCAGATTGGAGCTACCTATGAAAGTTTACCTCCTACAGATTACACTATTGGGAATACAGCGCAAAAATTAGCGAAATGGACAAGGGAATTGGATACTACCAGAGCAATTACAGCTAATTGTATCATACCAACAGGTAGTTTTGAAACTGGCTATACAGATGCTTTAGATGTAGTAGGGTTTAGCTACAGGCAAGTTATTTATGATTATGCACATAGAAATTACCCAAACAAAACGATTATGGGAACAGAAAACTGGGGGCAATGGCACGAGTGGAAAGCAGTTTTAGATCGTCCTTTTGTAGCGGGTCTTTTTCTATGGACTGGGATAGATTACCTAGGAGAATCTTATAACAAATGGCCTAAAAAAGGATCGGGAAGCGGACTGTTAGATTTGGCGGGATTTAAAAAACCTCGATACCATATGTTTAAATCACTTTGGAAAGATGAACCTCATATCTATATCAGTTCGCAAAAATTAATAGATTCTGAATATAAAGTTGATGCTGATGGGAAAATCAAATACAAGAAAAAAGAGGGATGGAAGTTTAAAACCTGGAAATGGCAAGATGTAAACGAACATTGGAATTATAAAAAAGGAGAGCAAATAGTTGTGGAGGTAATTTCAAACCTAGATAGTGTTGAATTGTTCTTAAATGACACTTCTTTTGGGACCCAATATTTGTCAGATTTTCCGGATCGAATTTATAAGTGGTTGGTGCCATTTGAAGAAGGAGCATTAGTTGCAAGAAACCCAAAAAAGAATGCAATAATTCAAACAGCTTTAGAACCCTTTTCGATTCAACTTTCAACAAAAAAAAGGCAACTCAATCCCGATGGTTACGATGTAGCTCATATTGTCGCTCAGTTGTTTGATGAAAAAGGAAATCCTGTTTTGCACAGTAACAAGAAAATTACCTTTTCTATTCAAGGAGATGTGAGGTGTCTTGGGGTTGATAACGGTAGCAATATAAATCCAGGGCCTTATAAAACAAATGCAGTAATAACCAACAACGGGAAAGCAATGTTAATTGTTCAATCTAATAAAGGAGCTAAAGGAAATGTAAAAATTGAAGTTACAGGAGCTAATCTTAGCGGCGATTCTGTTGAATTTAAATTGGATTAAGTAAGAAAAGAAATATATTTTAATGTTTACAATTAATTGAAGTTATCGGATTTTTAAAAATCAAATATTTTAATACAATGAAAAAAAAACCTTATAAAATTTTAGCAATACAACTAGTTATAATATCTATGCTGTTCGCATGTGGAGGAGATAAAGAAAAAGTAGCTACAGATGTCCCTGTTACGGAAGAAGAGGAAGAAGTGACGCAAGATGCCGGAGGTAATTATGTTCCTGATGGTTATACAAAAATTTGGGAAGATCATTTTGATGGTACAGAAATAAATACTGCTAATTGGACGGTAGGATCATTAAGAGATCCAGAAACAGGAGATATTGTACCAGGTGCCGATGGAGATCATTTGCTTAAAACCAAATACAGTGGTTATGTTACTAAAGAGGATAGTTATTTAGAGGACGGTGCTTTGGTGTTACGAAATCAAAAAAGGTCCTTTACAGGGACAAGCCCTGCGGGAAATTACAGTTACACTAGTGGTTGGGCGATGTCCATGCACAAAATATATTTCAATAAAGGATATATTGAAATGCGAGCGCAGTTTCCATCAGGAGATAAGGTTTGGCCTGCACTTTGGCTAATCGCTGAAGATTTAGTTTGGGGTCCCGAGTGGGATATGTTTGAATATTTTGGTAAAAATACTGTAGGTGAAGATGTAATGGGAATGCATTTATTAGTTGATGAGTGGCCGAATCAAAAATGGGATACGGGCTATATTTATAATTTTGACGCTACATATGACTGTGAAGCATGGCACATTTATGGATTTGAATGGACAGCAGAAAAGGCGGTTTGGACTGTAGATGGAGAAATAAAAAGAGAGCTGCTAAAAAGTAACTTAACTCCCAATAGAGCAAATTTATGGCCCAATGAAGACATGTATATTGTTTTAAATAATGAAGTTCAAACCAATGCAACTGACCGAACTACTCAATGGCCAAATTACCTTAAGATTGATTACGTTGAAATTTATAAGAATGATAATTAGAACTGATGTTTTTATTGGTACAATGAAAAGGTTTTTCGCTACTGTGATGTATTGCTGTGTAGTTGCATTCCCATTCATGGTAAGTGCACAAGAGCAAAAACCAAATGTTATTTATATCCTTGCAGATGATTTGGGCTATGGCGATGTAGGATATAATGGGCAAGAGCTCATTGAAACACCTGAGCTTGATGAACTTGCTCGCAATGGAATGCGCTTTACAAATCACTATTGTGGAAACGCAGTTTGTGCGCCAAGCCGTGCTTCTTTGTTGATGGGGCAACACCCAGGCCATGCCTATATCAGGTCCAATAGTCCAGGTTATCCCGATGGGCAAACACCAATTCCAGCAGATTCGGAAACCCTTGGTAAGCTTATGCAGCGTGCGGGGTACAAAACGGCTTGCATTGGCAAATGGGGATTGGGTAGTTTTCATGACACAGGCAATCCCAACAAGCAAGGGTTTGATTATTTTTATGGTTACACAGATCAAGTGAAAGCACATAATTATTACCCAAAGTATTTATGGCAAAATGGAATAAAGCAATTTCTTGACAACGGAAATGGTAAACAAAATGACTACAGCCATGATTTATTTACAGCTGAGGCAATTTCATTTATCAAACAAAATAAAAATGAATCTTTCTTCTTATACCTAGCCTATACTATACCGCACCTCAAGTTACAGGTTCCTGACTTGGCACAATACAAAGACAAAAACTGGCCCCAAAACATGAAGATTCAAGCGGCTATGATTTCAAGAATGAGCAAGGATGTTGGGGTTATAGCTGAATTACTGGAATCCTTAGGATTAGATAAGAATACCATAATCATGTTTAACAGCGACAATGGAGCTCATGGAAAGGCTGGAACAGAAGCATTTTTTAATCCCTCAGGCAAATTAAGAGGTATAAAAAGAATGATGTATGATGGTGGAATTCGCTCACCGATGTTTGCCCACTGGCCAGGAACAATTGAAGCAGGTAGTGTTAGCAAACATATTTCAGCATTTTGGGACATGTTACCAACATTTTCTGAGTTGACAGGCGAACCCATTAATGGGAGCACCGATGGAATATCGATGCTACCCACATTATTGGGTCATGGCGCAAAGCAAAAAAAGCATGATTTTTTATATTGGGAGCTTTATGAGGGTAGGCCCAATAGTGCTGTTCGATTTGGCAAGTGGAAGGCGGTAGTCAAAGACAGACGAAAAGGACTTGGTCTTGAACTTTATGATATAGAAAAGGACGAGGCAGAGCAATTTGATCTTTCCCGACAGCATCCAGAGGTGATTGTCAAAATTCAGAATATGATGCAAAAAGCGCATGTAAAAAACCCCTTTTGGGACAAATCATTTTCACCGCTATTCAATACAGAGGCAGCTGCTGAGTTAAATGGTGTAAAACCCGACCCTAACAGATTTTACAATCGCAAAAAAAAGAAACAATAGCCTATGTTTCATACTTCTCGTTTTTTCATCGCCATTTTAATTTTTTCCTCAACGGTATCAACAGGCCTTTCATTTGCTCAGAAACCCAACATACTTTGGATTTATGCAGAAGATACCTCTCCATGGATGGGATGTTACGGTGATGATGTTAACGTTGATGCAACTCCAAATATTGACGCGATAGCTGAAGCAGGGGTACGCTTTAACAGGGCGTATGTTCCGGCACCTGTTTGTTCTGCTACCAGATCTGCAATGATTATTGGGCAGTCAGCAATTCGTTTTGGCGCACATCAACACCGGTCTTCTAGAACCCCTAAAACGCGTATTCAACTTCCTCAAAACTACAAACTATTACCTGAGTTGCTTTCTGAGCAAGGGTACACCACTTTTAACTTTGGTAAAGCAGATTATAATTTTGCTTGGAATCAGGGTAAAACCTATAATCACAAACTCAAAAAAAGAACCGATTTCTCTGGGTTGGTAAATAAACAGCCGTTCTTTGGTCAAATTCAACTTAGGGGGGGCAAAAACAATACTGAAAACATAAATAAAGAAATTAAAGTTGATCCGAATAATGTTGCTGTTCCCGCGGATTATCCAAATAATAAAATCTTTAAAGAGGTAGTGGCCCAACACTATGAAGCAATTCGAGTAGATGACAATATCATAGGGAAGATTATACAGCAACTAAAAGACACGGGGCTTTACAAAAACACCATCGTAGTTTATTTTTCAGACCACGGCGCCAACAATCTTTTGCGCCACAAACAAATGCTCACTGAAGGTGGGTTACATGTACCATTTGTGGTTATGGGGCCAAATAAATATGTCCCAAACGGTAGAGTTCGAAATGATTTGGTTAACATGCTAGACCTTTCTGCCACTACATTATCTTGGGCAGGAGTTGATGTACCAAATTGGTACGAAGGGAAAAATTTATTTTCAAAAAACTTTACACCACGATCATTTGTTGCTGCACATAAAGATCGATTAGATCATACGATTGACAGAGTAAGAACGGTTAGAACTGAAAATTACAGATACGTTCGAAATTATAAATTAGATCGTATTTTTTTGCAACCACAATACAGGGATTCGAAAAACTTCACAAAAGACCTTCATCATTTGTACAATTCAGGAAGGCTATCAAAAGTCCATAAAGAAATTTATTTTGGTGAACGTCCTTCAGAAGAACTCTATAATGTAAGTAAAGACCCTGCAATGATTTATAATTTGGTTGGAAATCCTACATTTCGTTTGGAACTTGAAAGGCATCGTAAGTTGCTAGACGAATGGTTAGCTGTTGGTGACATGGGTTCAGAAGCCGAGCCTATTGCAAATCTTAAGGCAAATGGCGATGGAAAAAAATGGGGTCAAGGAGTTAATCCAGAATACGAAAAATATCGCGTGGATTCTGATGGTGACGGTTTGTCTGACAGATGGGAAATAGCAAATAATCGGGACCCTCAAGATGGACTCCTGTATTTTTCCTTTGACTGTGGTGGTTGGCAAACAGAAGGTTGGGAATCGAAAGACATTTCTTCCAATTTGGCGGGAAGCTTGGGTTATCTGGATTTTAAGCTTGATAACAAAAAGGGCACCATATATAAAGAAAGATTACAGATTAGAGAAACCAATCAACAAAAAAGCATTGCTATTAAAATGAAGTCAACCGCCGATTTGAAAATTTTTGTTGCGAATGATCATGGTGACTTGGGCAATGCTAAATATTCGGCCAATCCATCTTTTCAAGAAGTATTGATTCCACTCAATATAAACACCAGTTTGAGCGGTACAACAAAGCTAGAAATTTCGTTTCGTGGCAAGAAAAATGACTTGGTTGAAATAGATTATATCAAACAAAAATAAAGACATTGAATATATGTTAATCAGCACAAAATCATGGGTAATTCTTAGCACCTTACTGTTCCAGTGTTTTATTTATTTTATAGTGTTGTATTGAACCATCCATAAAAATAGACATGCTTAGACATATTTTTACTTTTTCACTCATCTCTTTGTCTTTTTTAGGCACATCACAAAAACAACCAAATGTGTTGTTGATTATGGCAGATGATCTTAACGATTACATTGGTGCTTTTGGTGGACACCCTGATGTTAAAACACCCAATATGGATCGCTTGGCGGCATCGGGAGTACAGTTTTCTAATGCACATACCAATGTTCCTGTTTGTCAGCCTTCTAGAAACAGTTTGTTTACAGGCGTATACCCACACGATTCTGGTGATTTTGGCTGGACTCCTATGTCAAAACAACCTGTACTTAAGCACAACAAAACCATGATGGAATATTTTGCTGAAAACGGCTATCAAACGCTTGGTACTGGCAAGTTAACTCATGGAGCACCGCAACAATATTGGCAAGAATGGGGTAATAATTCCAAACACAATTATGGTCCTTTTTACTTTGATGGTGAAAAAATTGGCGTATTGCCAACCGTGCCAGATCCCTACCGTCAAATTGGAACCATAGACGGTTCATACGGACGCATTTCTGCAGCAGGTGTATCTAGTGGTAAATATGGAGAAATCGGATTGGTTTATGGGTGGGACAAAAAGCCGTACAGGTTTAAAAGCGATGATGACAGAGACCTACTTCAAGGTGAATTACATGCGCAATGGGCTATTGAAAAGTTTAAAAAAATTGCAAATAACAAAACAGCAAAGCCTTTTTTTATGGGTGTCGGTTTTGTGAGGCCTCATACACCGCTTCATGCGCCTGATAAATACTTTGACATGTATCCCATTGAAGAAATTGAGCTAGATAAATGGCTCGACGGAGATGAGTTAGACACCTTCTGGAAAGAAAATTTTCAAGGAGATTTATCACTTGAAGGCGATGTCAAAACGGTATATGGAAAACGAGGTGGTAATCTTAAGGGGCCTTTAATGCTAAAGACTTTAGTAGATTCCTATGGGGGCAATAGAGAATTGGCTCTAAAACATTTCTTACAAGCTTATTTGGCATGTATCACTTTTGTTGATGATCAGGTTGGTAAAATATTAGATTCTTTAGAGTCAACAGGTTTGAATAACAACACCATAGTCATTTTAACCAGTGATCATGGTTGGCATCTAGGCGAAAAAAACCATTTATTTAAGAATTCTCCTTGGGAAGAAAGTACACGTGTCCCATTTATTGTTAATGTTCCTAATAGTAATAGTATTGGAGTGGTGAATCACCCCGTTTCATTAATTGATATTTTTCCAACATTGATTGATTATTGCTCATTAACAGGTAATACTAAAAAATCAAATTCCGGAGGAAATCTGGGCGGCTATTCCTTGCGCGCATTTTTAGAAAATACAAAAACAAAAAAATGGGAAGGGCCTAATTATGCCTTAACAATTGTAGGTAACTATGGGCTGAAATACCCAAAAGAAAAACAAAACTACTCCTTGCGCACAGCAGATTATAGATATATCAGATATTCTAATGGAAAAGAGGAGTTGTATCATAATAAAAAAGATCACTACGAGTGGCACAATGTAGTCTTTGAAAAAACATATAGAAAAAAACTTAAAACGTTTCGTGCCCAACTAAATAACATAATACAATAGCAATGATGATAAAAGGAGTTTATTTCTTTAGAATGTTACTATTTGTTGCACCAATTTTTGTGTGGAGTCAGTCTAAAAAACCCAATTTAATTGTCATCATGACTGACGATATGGGTTATGCAGATGTTGGGTTTAATGGGTGCACAGATATCCCTACACCCAATATTGATTCTATTGCTTATAATGGCGCGCACATTGTAAATGGGTATGTTTCATTTCCAGTTTGTGGTCCTAGTAGAGCAGGTTTTATGACGGGTCGTTATCAAGACAGATTTGGCTTTACAACTAACCCGACTATTGATCCGACAAATGATATTGCTGGTCTTCCACTAGATGAAAAAACAATAGCTGAGGTTTTACACAAAGAGGGTTACAAAAGTGCTATTGTGGGAAAATGGCATTTGGGTACACATCCAAATTTCCATCCTCTTAAAAGAGGCTTTGATTATTTCTATGGATTTTTATCAGGTGGACACAATTATTTAACGTCAAACTATACACTTGAGGACCTATCCTATGTTAAAAGACCTTATCAATGGTACAGCACCAAACTTTATGAAAATTATACAAAGCTAGAGCAAAAGGATTACGAGTTTGAATACTTAACAGATCAATTGAGTGCTGTTTCTGTTGATTTTATTGAAAAGCAGTCCAGGGAAAATCAAAATTTCATGTTGTATGTAGCATACAATGCTCCGCATACTCCTTTGCAAGCAACCGAAAAATATCTTTCACGTTTTCCACACATAAAAGATACAAAAAGAAAGACCTATGCAGCTATGGTAAGTGCTGTTGATGATGGGATAGGACTAGTACTAGAGGCGTTGAAAGAAAATGGTCAAATAGAAAATACCATTATTGTGTTTTTATCGGATAACGGAGGTGCACATAACAATGCTTCTCAAAATACACCGCTTAGAGGAACTAAAGGAAGTGTTTACGAAGGCGGTTTTAGAGTCCCTTTTGCCATGCAATGGAAAGGTGTAATTCCTGCAAATACAAGGTATGAAAAGTCCGTTTCGTCACTAGACATTATGGCCTCAATAGTTGATATTTTAGATATTAAAACAAATCCAAAAAAACCACTAGACGGTGTTAATATAATTCCATATTTGACAGGAAAAAAGAAAGGAACGCCACATGAATATTTGTTTTGGCGCAAGTGGGAGCAAAATGCGATGGCTGCCATTAATGGCGATTATAAGTTACTTAAAGCAAATAAAAAAGCAGATACAGAATTTTACAACTTAAAGAACGACGTTTCAGAAAAAGAAAACATCAAGGGTTCTAGTTCCAAAAAGGTGCAAGAAATTCAAAAAGAGTGGAACAAGTGGAATGCACAACTTAAAGACAGAGTGTTTCCAACACTTGGAAATGATAAATGGTGGTTAAGAACCCAAAATAAATCTCATGATTAGATACGCATTACTTTTTCTATTTGGTTTTAATATATCATACTTAACTGGGCAAGAAAAACCCAATGTGTTAATGATTGTTTTGGATGACCTCAATGATCATGTGGGTGTTTTGGATGGGCATCCACAGGCAAAAACCCCTAACATTGATAGGCTTGCTAAAGAAGGAGTTCTGTTTACAAACGCACATGCCAATGTCCCTGTATGTCAACCATCCAGAGCAAGCTTTATGACAGGCATTTCTCCATTGCGCTCTCGGATGTGGGGATTTGACAATTGGATGAAGAACAAATTATTAGCGCAAGCAACTACCCTTCCTGAGTTTTTCACTGCAAAGGGCTATGTTAGTATGCAGTCTGGAAAGGTGTTTCATAGTCCAAAAAAAGGTGCTTGGAGCCTTATGGGTATTAAAAAAGATTATGGTCCAATTGCATATAATGGAAAAAAAGCCACACCACACCCCTTATCTCCAGAAGGCATGCGTGAATTAGGAGCTCTTGATGCTACATTTTTCTCTTTGGCAGACATCCCAGAAGTTCTTCCAACTGAGGATGCGCCTGGGGCAAAGGGATGGTATAATGGCAGCTGGGGAGGAAAACCATTTCGTTATGTAAATGATACTGATAGAGATTTAATGACCGATGAGAAAAGTACCATTTGGGCAAGAAAACAATTGGAAAAACTAAGCAAACAAGATAAAGTTAATCCATTTTTTATGGCTATTGGTTTGCATAGACCACACACACCTTTAGTTGTTCCGCAAAAATATTTTGATATGTTCCCATTAAAAAACATTCAAACGTCACAAATAGAAGAAGAGGATTTTGCGGATACATTTTTAGAAAATAACAACCTTAAGAAAGGTGGAATGTCAAGAGGAAGAAAGGCATATGAAGGTTTAGTTGACGGATATGAATCAAAGGAGCTTGCACTTAAAAAATACACACAGGCCTATTTGGCAAGCGTTGCTTTTGCTGATGATCGTGTTGGAGAACTGCTTGAAGCATTAGAAAATTCGAAGTTTGCCAACAATACCATTGTTATTCTCTTTAGTGATCACGGATACAATCTTGGGGAAAAAAAATATCTATGGAAGTACAATCTGTGGGAAGAAACGACACGCGTTCCACTGATTATAAAAGCACCAAAATACAGCGCAAATGCAGGAAATAAAGTAAATCATCCGGTTTCATTATTAGATATTTATCCCACAATACTATCCCTTACAGGTAACAATGTTTCAAACCTTATACTAAACGGAAAACCCCAGCTAGATGGATTCAGTTTAGAACCATTTTTAAAAAATACTAAAACTAAATCATGGGATGGTCCCGATGCGGCATTAACAGTAATTGCAAGTTGGAGATCTCAACTTCCTGAGCGACAACACTTATCTGTAAGAGGTAATAGATATAGATATATTAAATATGCAAACGGTAATGAAGAGCTATATGATCACAAAAAGGATCCTTACGAATGGAATAATCTAGCTAGTAGTGCTGAACATAACACTGTCAAACAAAAACTTTCTAGTATTTTAAGTCAACAATTAAAAAATGTAAAATAGTTCATACCTATACGTTTATTATGATTGTCACATTCAGTGCCCTCAAAAAGACTAATTTTACAACTAAGCATCAACAATGACCATAAACACCAACGAATCTGATATCATTGTAAAATCCCCAGGCCGCATCAATCTGATTGGCGAACATATCGATTACAATGGTGGGCATGTGCTTCCAGCAGCGATTGATAGAAAAGTGACTATGTGGTTCAGAAAGAAAGACAATAGCCTTTGTCGAGTAAATTCCGAAGATGAAGGTGCCTTTACTTTTGATATCAACAACCCCTTACAAATCAGCGAGACCCATTGGGAGAACTACGTACTTGGCGTTGTAGATGGGGTTGTAAGAGCCCGTCCTGGAAAACTCGGAGGTTTTGATTGTGTGATATCAAGTGAGCTTCCCATTGGGGCAGGCATTAGTTCATCAGCCGCGTTAGAATGTGGGGTAGCCAAAGGACTAAATGATTTGTTTGATTTGGGACTTTCCAATTTGGAGCTTATTGAGATCTCTCGCATGGCAGAGCACAACTTTGTGGGTACCAAGTGTGGGGTGATGGATCAGTTTGCGGTGACGATGGGCAAGCGTAAAAAACTATTACTGCTCAACTGTGAGACCTTAGACTACAAGCTCATCGATGCGGAGTTTGCACCTTACAAGATATTGCTACTAAACACCAACGTATCGCATAACCTAGCCACAAGCGAGTACAACACGCGAAGAGAAGAATGCGAACAAGCCCTTGCTGTCATTCAAAAAGACCATCCTCAGTATCCATTTTTAGCCGATGTTCCTGAAGTAATCATTGAGACATACAAGGAAAAGCTCTCTGGAAAAATCTATCAGCGAGCACTTTTTGTATCCCGTGAAAACGCCAGAACCTTAAAAGCTGCTGAGCTTATCCAAAGTGGAGATATTAAGGGATTTGGCGAACTGATGTACCAAACCCACGAAGGACTATCTAAAAACTATGAAGTAAGCTGTCCTGAACTCGATTTTTTAGTGGATCTTTCCAAAAATATTCCGCAGGTAGTTGGTAGTCGTATGATGGGTGGTGGTTTTGGCGGTTGCACCATTAACCTAGTGGAAGAGAGCTTTGTCAATGAGTTTATGGATTTGGCAAGCAACGCCTACAAACAAAAGTTTGATATTAACCTAACCTCCATATTGGTTGCTACCTCTAATGGCGTAGAAACCATAAAATCTGAATAGTAATGGATTTTAACAACACCCCCACAGAAGAAAAAACATCCTCACTGGAGAGTGGGTACTGGTATCTCCACACCGTACCAAACGCCCATGGCAAGGCAAAAAAGACAAGCCTCAAGAAATAGCGCAGGCTACCTATGACCCAAACTGCTATTTGTGCCCGGGCAACGAACGCGCAGGAGGCGCTAAAAACCCAACCTATACAGGTACATACAGCTTTCAAAACGATTTTGCAGCCCTTCTTGAAGGCCCAGAAGAAACCTTTAAAATGGGACTGTTAGAAGCCGAAAGCGAATCCGGAAAGTGTAAGGTCATTTGTTACTCCCCCAATCACAGTCTAACGCTGCCGCTTATGGAAGAGCGTGATATTGAAAAGGTGATTAGCCTTTGGCAACAGGAATATACCGAGCTTGGAAGTGACCCAAACATCAACCACGTACAGATTTTTGAGAACAAAGGGGCGATTATG
>ERZ887830.1101-NODE-1101-length-15780-cov-59.800763_pt1 | contig 15780 bp, 14 predicted proteins | sample MGYA00521101_ERZ887830 | MGnify/ENA primary metagenome ERZ887830 (study PRJEB32303, sample SAMEA104408592) | aquatic metagenome | biome: Marine water; feature: Pelagic; material: water | place: Baltic Sea | collected 2014-06-05T16:38:00 | depth 1,762 m ... | reverse complement strand
CCGCTGCCGGGCGTTGCAGCAGATGCAGTTGTTAGCGTCCGCACATGAGCAATGCAGTGCCAATAAAGACTTCAAGGGCAGCAGGCGAAAGAGTCCTGTTTGTGCGCTTGCCATGCAATCCGATCTTCCCGATTGGCCCGATTTATTTGGCTGATCACCTGCACAAGTGTTTTCCGGATTTGCCTCAGCGCATTCTTGATTTGGCAGCCCTGCCGGTTCTTGATGTTGAGGGTGTTCTGCTCAATGTGGTGGATCAGTTTCAGCCCACGCTGCTCGTGTTCTCCTGGAGAGACATCCAGATTTATGCACCTGTGGATGGCAGGGGTGGCAACCCGCTTCAAAACTCATTTGAAGTTTTTTACGCACGCAATCCTTTGAAGCGGATCAAAGGGGCCTTGGGCGGATTGCGCTTGATGACCAGTCATTACGGCGAGCTTCATCGCAATCAAAAATTGGTGCGCCATGGTTTGAAAAGGGCGCGTCGCCATCGTCCCGAGGCTCGTGCTGTTCTTGGTGGAGGAGCAGTCAGCGTCTTTTATGAACAGCTGGGCCGGTCCTTGCCCAAAGGCACCATCATTTCAATCGGTGAGGGTGAACCGCTTCTAGAAAAGCTTCTGGCTCAACAGCCACTTGATGGAGAGCGTTGTTTTGTGGTGGGGGAGGCGCCTCGCCCGGGTTTGATTCACGAGCAACCCGAGAGCAGGCCCAAAACTGCGTGTGATTACAACTACATCTCTTCCATCTGGCCACAGCTGGATTGGTACTTGGAGGGTGGAGACTTTTACGTTGGCGTTCAAACCAAACGAGGTTGTCCCCACAACTGTTGTTATTGCGTTTACACCGTTGTCGAAGGCAAGCAAGTTCGGGTGAATCCTGTGCAGGAGGTTGTCGCTGAAATGCGTCAGCTTTACGACCGTGGAGTGCGTGGCTTCTGGTTTACCGATGCTCAGTTCATCCCCGCTCGCAAATACATCGAGGATGCCAAGGAGCTGTTGCGCGCGATCAAGGCTGAAGGTCTAACGGGGATTCGTTGGGCGGCCTATATCCGAGCCGACAACTTGGATCCTGAGTTGGCTCAGTTGATGGTTGAAACGGGCATGAGTTATTTCGAAATTGGCATTACCTCAGGGTCTCAGGAGCTCGTGCGCAAGATGCGCATGGGGTACAACCTGCGCACTGTTTTGGACAGTTGCCGGATGCTTGCCGAGGCGGGCTTCCGTGATCACGTGTCGGTGAATTACTCCTTCAACGTGATTGATGAGCGGCCGGAAACGATTCGGCAAACCGTGGCATATCACCGTGAACTTGAAGCAATTTTTGGTGAAGATCTGGTGGAGCCTGCCATTTTCTTCATCGGCTTACAGCCGCATACGCATCTTGAGCAATACGGCTTCGATCAAGGCCTGATCAAGCCTGGCTACAACCCGATGAGCATGATGCCTTGGACGGCTCGCAAGCTTCTCTGGAATCCTGAGCCGATGGGCAGCACGTTTGGCCGGATTTGCCTTGAAGCGTTTGATCGTGATCCCAGTCGTTTTGGCAAAACGGTGATGGGACTTCTGGAACGCGACTACGGCACAGCTCCACTTGAAGAAGCCCTGCGGGCACCGGTTGAAGGCCGCAAGGCCTTGGCGACGGCGACCCGCTAGTTCAGTTCCACCAGCGGCGACGCACCAGAATTAATCCCGCCAGCCCGACCCAGCCCAGGAGACCTCCGATCGGGTTGGGATTGGCCCCGCCGGGACCCAAGAGCCAAACCGGCCCTGTCGCCGGCACGCTGATCAGGCCGGATTGCAGGGCAAACCAGCCCCCGACCAGTCCGCCGTGAAGTCCAACCGATCCCCAGAGCGCACCTTGATCGGCACGCCGTTGCAGGGCTAATGCCAGCCCCAAGAGAGTCAGCCCTACCAGCAGACCAATCGCTTCGATCGCGGGCAACTGATACCAGGGATGCACCAGAGCAAAGAAGGCGGCCTGCAAGCCAATGGCCCGTTGACGGCCTCCCAGCAGCTCCAATTCACCCCAGAGCCAACCACGAAAAAGCAGCTCCTCAGCGAATCCCGCCCCCACCAGTAGGGCGACGGCATTAAGGAGTTGCCCGGCTGTGAGTTGCCCCTGCCATTGGCTTTGGCCGCTGAGCAGTAGGACCACAACCACGCCAAAAAGAAGAGCAGCTGCCTTAAGGAATCCACGAAGGAAGGCGCGTAGACCCGCGGCGGTAGGGACGACAATCCCCAGCTCTTGCCAGGGATGCTCGACGCCCCAGCTCCGTCGCAAGCGCCAAGGGAGGGTGAGCAACAGCAGCAGCAACGCCACCACCACTCCGGCCAGGTTCACCTGGTCCGGGCGCCATTGGGGGAAGATCAGCGCCAGAGGTCGTGCGCTCAGCCAACCCAGCCCGTAGAGCACCGGTACATAAAAAAGCGTTCCCCACCAGTGCAACGTTGTTCTGGTGGGGGTCTGCATCACTCTTCTGGTTCGATGGTGCTGGTCAGGCCCTTGTTCTTCAAGGTTTCGCAGTAAAACTCTGCAGGCTCAATGTCGCAAACGATCACCAGGCCTACCCCCGTGTTGTGCGTTTCCAGCATCACGGCCATCGCGTCTTGCTCACTGAGCTGGGGAACCACCTGCTGAAGCGTGACGACGACGTACTCCATGCTGTTGACAGGGTCGTTGTGAAGCAAAACCTTGTAGCGGGGCGATGTCTTACGCACCCGCTCGGTTTGCTTGTCAAGAACCGCAGCCCCACCGGGGCTACGGCTGGGTGTATCCACCATTGCCACTGATTCCCATTAGCTCCAATCTAGGAGTGATCAGGTCATAGGTTGCGAATGCGGGCCATGGCTTCGTCCACATTGCTACGGCTGTTGAAGGCAGAAAGGCGGAAATAGCCCTCTCCTGCAGCCCCGAAGCCACTCCCTGGGGTCCCCACCACGTTGGCCTTCTGAAGCAGGTGATCGAAGAAGCTCCAGGAGTCCATTCCGGAAGGTGTTTTCAGCCACACATAAGGGGCGTGCTCACCGCCATGCACTTCAATTCCTGCAGCGCTGAGCTCGCGCCGGATAATGGCGGCGTTCTCCATGTAGAAGCTCACGAGTGCCTTCACTTCCCGTTGCCCAGCAGCGGAATACACCGCTTCTGCGCCGCGCTGAATGATGTAGCTCACGCCGTTGAACTTGGTGCTCTGCCGACGGTTCCAAAGCCCCCAAAGCTCCACCTCTGAACCATCGTCGGCTTTGCCCTTGAGCCCTTTGGGCACAACGGTTAAGGCGCAGCGGGTGCCTGTGAATCCGGCGTTTTTGGAGAAGGAGCGGAATTCGATCGCACAGTCGCGAGCACCCTCGATCTCATAGATGGAATGGGGCAGCTCGGGATCTTGAATGAACGCCTCGTACGCGGCATCAAACAGGATCAAGGCCTTGTTGGCACGGGCGTAGTCGACCCATTCCTTCAGTTGGGCCTTCGTTGCGACAGCGCCGGTGGGGTTGTTGGGATAACAGAGGTAGATCAGGTCAACAGGTTCACTGGGAATCTGTGCTGCAAACCCGTTGTCTGCGCTGATCGGCAGGTAGGTCAGGCCGCCATAACGGCCGTCATCGCCAGACTCGCCTGTGCGGCCAGCCATCACATTGCTGTCGACGTAAACCGGATACACCGGATCGGTCACTGCAATGCGATTGCCACTCCCCAGGATGTCGAGAATATTGCTGCTGTCGCATTTGGAGCCGTCCGATACAAAGATCTCCTCTGCGCTGATCTCACAGCCCCTGGCTTGGAAGTCATCGCGGGCAATCGCCTCGCGAAGCCAGCCATAGCCCTGTTCCGGCCCATAGCCGTGGAATCCTTCCGCAGTTCCCATCTCGTCGATGGCTGATTTCATGGCGTCACGGCAGGCCTGCGGTAGCGGCTCTGTGACGTCTCCGATGCCGAGACGAATCAGCTGGGCCTCGGGGTTGGCGCTACTAAAGGCCTTCACCCTGCGGCCAATCTCCGGGAACAGATAACCCGCTTTGAGTTTCAGGTAATTGCCGTTGACCTTGACCACGAATGACTGGGGTTGCTTCGGGCATCCTGCTACATACGATGAAAGAAGCAGGGCCTGGTGGTCGTGATTGTCGCCCCGTCCCCCACGAAGCAGGATCCCGATCCCAATGCTGTTGTGGCGTTTGATCAGCTTGTGGATGCCTCCATCAATCGTCCCGCCCGGTACATGGGACATGAGTTGGGGGTGGAGCCACGGGATTGGGAGGCGGCGCGTGTGCGCTGGGCTCTGACCTATCCCGAGATTTACGAGGTGGGCTCCAGCAACCTCGGCCACATCATTCTTTATTCCATCCTTAATGCTGTTCCTGGTCAGCTGTGTGATCGGGCCTATCTCCCGGCAGCGGATCTTTCAGAGAGGCTGAAAGAGCGGAATCAAGCCTTGTTTGCTGTGGAAAGCAGGAGGCCGCTCCCCGCCTTTGACATCCTGGGCTTCAGCCTCAGCTATGAGCTGGGTGCGACCAATATTCTCGCCATGTTGGATTTGGCGAAAGTGCCGCTTTATGCGGCAGAGAGAGGAGACTTGCCCCTCTCTCACCCCGAGTCTCCGCCTCTGATTTTTGCTGGCGGTCCCACAGCCACCAGCAACCCTGAGCCTTACGCAGCTTTCTTTGACTTCATTGCTTTAGGCGATGGCGAAGAACTTCTCCCTGAGATTGGATTGGTGGTGGCAGAAGCCAAAGCTGCGGGCCTGTCTCGAACGGACTTGCTTCGTGACCTGGCTGTTGTCCCAGGGGTTTATGTGCCGTCTCTCTACGGACCTGATCAGCAAGGGATCAGCGTGGAGCCGCTGGAGGATGGTCTTCCGGACCGCTTGTTGAGGCGTGTTGCTACGCCCATGCCCCATTACGCGATGGGACTCGTTCCCCATGTGGAGACCGTGCATGACCGATTGACGGTGGAAATTCGTCGTGGTTGCACCCGAGGCTGCCGTTTTTGCCAGCCGGGAATGCTGACAAGACCAGCGAGGGACGTGGAGCCTGAGGCCGTGATTGAGGCGATTGAAACGGGAATGCAGCGAACGGGTTACAGCGACTTCTCTTTGCTGTCGTTGAGCTGCAGCGATTACCTGGCGTTGCCCGCTGTGGGGGTCGAGCTTCGCAATCGTCTCGCCGATCGCAATGTCACGCTTCAATTGCCCAGTCAGCGGGTGGATCGGTTTGATGACGACATCGCTCACATCCTTGGGGGCTCCCGCCAGTCGGGCCTGACGTTTGCACCGGAAGCCGGCACCCAACGGCTGAGAGACATCGTGAACAAAGGCCTCACGGATGCCGATCTTGTGGATGGAATCCGCACAGCAATGCAAAACGGCTTCCGCAAGGTGAAGCTCTATTTCATGATCGGGTTGCCGGGTGAGACCGATGCCGATGTGCTGGGCATCGCCGAGACCTGTCGGATGTTGCTCGACCGCTGCCGCGATTTAGGTCGCCTCAATCTCAACATCACCATCAGTAATTTCACCCCGAAGCCGCATACGCCGTTTCAGTGGCACAGCGTTTCGACGGCGGAGTTCTTAAGGCGTCAGCAGTTGCTGAGGGAAGCCGGAAAGCGTCTTCGCGGAGTGCGCTTCAACTTCACGGATGTGAGGCTTTCCGCTATGGAGGACTTCGTCGGTCGCGGAGACAGGAGCTTGGCGCCTGTCATCGAAGCGGCATGGCGAGCGGGTGCAGGGATGGATGCATGGTTTGAGGCCCTCGATCGCACCTATGAGGCTTGGACGGGCGCCATCGCAGCAGCAGGTCTTGAGGGCCGCTACCGGGCCCTTGAGCTCGGTGGCTGGGGACGTGCGAATGCGCTCAGCGAGGAAGGGTTGGATGCGTTCTGTTCTCAGCCGCTGCCTTGGGACCACATCGATACCGGGATTGATAAGGGCTGGTTGGCAGACGATCTCAAGCGAGCTCTTGAAGCGGCTGTTGTTCCGGATTGTTCGTTCGAGGGATGCAGCAGTTGTGGGGTCTGTGGCCCGGACCTAGGCCACAACGTTGTGATTGCTCCTCCTGAGATTCCTGTTCAGAAGCCAAGGCAGGCTCCACCGAGCGATCGGGTCTGCCGGATCAGGTTTCGTTTCAGCAAAACAGGCGCGATGGCCCTGCTCAGCCATCTCGATTTGGTGCGCTTGTTTGAGCGTGCGCTTCGACGTGCTGAATTACCGATCAGTTTCACCGGTGGCTTTCATCCGCTTCCCCGCCTTCAGCTCGCCTTGGCCTTGCCGCTTGGCGTGCAAGGAGAGGGGGAATGGATGGATTTGGAATTCATTGAACAGGTTGAGGCGCTTCAGGTTTTGAAGCGTTGGCAACAGACCCTTCCCCCAGGACTTTTGTTGATGGAGGCCTATGAAGTGCCAGTGTCTGGCCAGAGCCTCTCGCAACAATTGGAGGCAGCCCGATGGAGCTTTGAGCTGAAAACTCAAGCGGGAGATCCTTCGATTTCCTTGGATCAGTGGAGGCAGGTGGTGGATGATTTGTTGTCGCGAGACACGCTCGTTTGGGATGACACCGATAAAAAAGGACGTCCTCGTCAGCGCGATTGCAGACCTGCTTTAGAGACGCTTGAAATCGTGGCTCCGGTTGATGGAGCCGTTGATGGAGCGGTGGAGAGCGGGGTAACGCTTGAGTGCCTCGCTCACATCGATGATCAAGGAAGGAGCCTTAAGCCCGCTCAGCTCCAGCACTGGTTGTCTGAAGGCTTAGAGCAGTCTTTGCATCTCCACAATGTGCGTCGCCTCGAACTACGGCTTGTGCGGTGCTAAATTCAAAACAAGACGTCAAGCCACGGGCCTGCGCCACGGTTTCGTCCCGACCTTCTTGCTCCCACATCCTGCGGAATAAGAGGCCAGAGTCTCCTGTTTCAATCAACGCCCAGGCGTTGCAGTCGAGCTCCAAATCAGAGGAGTTATTCACTCCGAATGCTTAGACCTAATCGGTCACTTGAATTCATTCCAACCCCGTGCGACATGCCGGCTGGCTGTTGATCGGGCTTCAGTCCTGACGGGCGTCGTCAGTCATTGTTTATGCCCCAACAAATTGTTATTGCTGAGCAACTGCGCATTGCCGCAGTTCTCACAGATGAATGCGTCGATGAATTAATTGTTGCCCAAGGGCGTTACCAGATCGGTGATGTCTATCTGGGCACTGTTGAAAATGTTCTCCCAGGGATTGATGCGGCTTTCGTCAACATTGGCGAAAGTGAAAAAAATGGCTTTATTCATGTCACTGACTTAGGCCCTTTACGCCTTAAAAAAGGTGCCGCCGGAATTACAGAACTGCTGGAACCACGCCAAAAAGTTCTGGTTCAGGTGATGAAGGAGCCCACGGGGACGAAAGGTCCTCGGTTGACTGGCAATCTGGCGCTGCCAGGTCGTTACCTCGTGCTTCAACCCAGCGGTCAGGGGGTCAATATCTCCAGGCGCATCGGTTCGGAAGGAGAGCGGAACCGGTTGCGCGCCCTGGGTGTGTTGGTGAAGCCCCCAGGGGCGGGCCTGCTGATTCGTACGGAAGCCGATGGAATCAGCGAAGAATTGCTGATTGACGATCTCGAATCGCTTTTACGTCAATGGGAGGCGATCCAAAAAGCTGCTGAGACGGCTTCCCCCCCGGTTCTTCTCAACCGCGATGAGGATTTCATACATCGCATTCTTCGCGATCACACCGGTTTGGATTTGGACCGGGTGGTGGTGGAGTCACCCGCTGCTGTGGAACGGGTGCGTTCCTTCCTCGGAGACGAGGGAAGTCACGTTGTGGTGGAAGCCCATCCCGAGCCTTCTGAGCTGCTCGAGCACTACAAAGTCAATGGGGCTATTCGTGATGCCCTAAAGCCGAGGGTTGATCTTCCCTCCGGTGGTTACGTGATCATCGAGCCCACCGAGGCCCTCACGGTGATTGATGTCAACTCTGGTTCGTTCACCCGCTCGGCGAATGCCAGGGAAACGGTGCTCTGGACCAACTGTGAGGCAGCCATAGAGATTGCCCGGCAGTTGCGTTTGCGCAACATCGGTGGGGTGATCATCGTCGACTTCATCGACATGGACTCCCGTCGTGATCAGTTGCAGCTGCTGGAGCATTTCACCAGTGCGATTCGTGATGACGCCGCTCGCCCCCAAATTGCCCAGCTCACGGAACTCGGTCTTGTTGAGCTGACGCGTAAGCGTCAGGGCCAAAATATTTATGAGCTGTTCGGGCGAGCCTGTCCCAGTTGCGGGGGACTTGGTCACGTTGCTGTGCTTCCTGGAAAGGATCTGATGCAGCCCCTCGCCACGGCTACGGGGCTGGTGCGTTCTGCAGCGTCGGCTCGCGCTGAAGCTCCTCAGTCTGGAGAGGCCTCGAATGCCCGTCGGCGTCGTGGTGCCCGAGGGAAGGCTGTGGCGGCTTCAGGTCCTGTCGACAGCAGCGATGCGCTTTTGGATGAGATGGAGACTGCTAGTGCGTCTACGTCCGTGTCGACGTCTGCTGCCATTGAGCCTGCCAGCGTGAGCCGACGTCAGGACCCTGAGCTGGTTGCGGTTCCTATGGATGAAGACGAAGAGCAGGTCTATGGATGGCTTGGTCTGAATCCAGCCTTGCTCCTGGAGTCTCAGCCGGAGCTGGACAACTTGATGGTGCGCGTTGTCCGTCCCGGCGAAGATGCAGAGCAGGTGCTTGAGCAGGCTCGACAGCAAATGTCGGCTAACGCAGGTCGCCGCCGCCGCCGTGGGCCGAGGGGGAATGGACGTGGCGCGGGCACTGGTTCGGGCCGTTCTGCTACATCAGCTGGCGGAGACGATTCAGCACCCACGACCGTCGTCACTCCCCTGGAGCCAGACGAGAATGCACAGCCTTTGCTTGTGGAGATCACGCCTTTGATTGAGACCCCACTCCCGGTGATGTCTCCTGAGCCTGAAGTGGTTTCAGTATCTGAACCCGTCTCCGTATCCATCTCTGAATCGGTCGCGAGTTCTCAGCCTGAGGTCAGTCCTGATCCTGAGCCTGCTGACACCTCTGAAGCAAGGCCCGGTCGCCGTCGTCGTCGCGCGTCTGCATCGACGTCTGATCACGACTAAGTAGCGGTGTCAGGTCCGTTGAATGACAGCGATGGCCTTGGCATCGCTGGGGTGGATGAAGTGGGTCGCGGCTGTTTGTTTGGGCCCGTTTTTGCCGCCGCAGTTGTGTTGAGCGATCAAGCCGCACTGCATTTGCAGGCGGCTGGTCTCACCGATAGCAAGGCATTAACGCCGAGTCGTCGAGCTGCACTGGTTCCCCTGATTGAGGCTCATGCCCATGCCTGGGGATTGGGTCAAAGCTCTGCGCGGGCCATCGATCACGACGGGATTCGCAGCGCGACTGAGCAGGCCATGTTGTGTGCTCTTCAGCGCTTGCCTAGCCCGCCTCAGCTGGTCTTGGTGGATGGAGTGCTCCCATTGCGATTGTGGGAGGGTTCTCAACGCACCATCGTGCGTGGTGATAGCAGCCATGCAGCCATAGCAGCTGCGAGTGTGTTGGCGAAAGAGGCTCGCGACGCTTTGATTCGGCGGCTGTCCACTCGATTTCCGGGGTACGGGCTTGAGAGACATGCTGGATATGGAACGGCTCAACATCGAGCAGCGCTACTGGCCTCTGGCCCCACCCCCTTGCACCGGCGCTCGTTTTTGAAGAAGCTATTCGCCACTCGGTAGGGCGGACTCGCTGGCGGGAGGGTTCTCTAAATCCTTGGCCCAGGACTGGAAATCAGCCACTAACTGACGACCGACTCGGCCTTTGATCGTGAGCAGAATTCCATTCAGGATCGATTCCCCTGTGCTCTCCAGCACTCGCTTGGGAATCAGACGTAGCAGCGGAGGCTGGCTGACCTCCACGCTCAGCGTGGCCTCTCCTTGCAGTCCCCTGGGCGTCGCCTCAAGCAGGGCTTCAAGGCTCAGTTGGAAGTCATCCACTAACCCCAAACCTTCGAGGTCTGCATCAAGAGCACGGATCCGAAGTTGTCCGCTCACTTCATCGACTTCGAGCGACACCACTGGCTTGACATGCAGTTGGAACACCTGCAGCGTTGTCACGGTGTAGCGGTAGCGCCCTGGCGCCAAGGCTGTGAGCTGGTCGGAGTCGAGCAGCGCTTTGACAACGCGGTCGTGCTCATGCAAATAAGCCCGCAGACGTTCTGACTCATCTGCGATGGGTAGATCGAGATGCTGACTGGCTCGAAAGGCCAGGGCCATGACCGTGTCCTGACGCGGCATGATCCTATCGATCGATGTGTGTCTTGATCCGATGCCGATGCGTGTGGCTTTTCTCGGGCCGGAGGGGACCTATGGAGAGCGGGCTGCTCGCAGCCTCATGAAGCTTGAAGATATCGAGAACCCAGTGCTGGTGGCGTGTTCGGGGCTTCGGTCTGTGGTGGAACATGTTGCTGATGGTCGCTGCGAATCGGCCGTGGTTCCTGTGGAGAACTCCGTTGAGGGTGGGGTCACGGCAATCCTTGACGCTCTCTGGTCTTATTCGAACTTGAGAATTCGTCGCGCTGTCGTTCTACCGATTCGTCATGCGCTGCTGAGCAGCGGGTCTCTTGACGGTATTTCGGAAGTCTTATCCCATCCTCAGGCTCTTGCCCAATGCAGCGGCTGGTTGGCACGTCACTTGCCGCAGGCCGTGCTACTTCCAGCAAGCTCCACCGCTGAAGCGGCCAGGATGGTGCGTGGCAGTCGCTTTAGAGCAGCCATTGCTGATCGCTCGTTAGCGGGGCAGCAGGGACTCCAGGAGCTGGCCTATCCAGTGAATGATGTGGCTGGAAACCGTACCCGCTTCTTGTTGCTTCAGAACGGTGCGGTGAGTGGCGAGGGAGATGTTGCCAGCCTTGCCTTCTCACTGCATCAAAACGCGCCTGGGGCGTTGATCGAGGCCTTGCAAGCCATCGGCGATCTCGGGCTCAACATGAGCCGGATTGAATCGCGTCCTTCAAAGCGTGAGCTTGGTGAATATGTGTTTTTTGTGGATGTGGAGTTGCCCGGGCAACGAACGTCTGAATTGCTTGAGCGGCTGAGCACAAGCCTGCAGCCTCTGTGTGAACACCTTCTCCACTTTGGGGCTTACCCCAGTTCGGTGTTGGAGTGATCCGTTTTAAACACGCCAAACTGCATCATTCCTCGGGCAAAAGCCCAGCGCATTAACAGCAGCGTTGGTGTTTCCCGAAGGCCTTGGAGGACGGCCTTGGGGCCAAGACGCAGGATCGCATTGGGCCTGCGGATGCCTTCAAGGATGGACTCATTCCAAGAGGGCAACGTGGCGTCTGTCCAATCGGCGGTGCTGATCGTGCCGCGCTGATGAGGGCTGGTTTCAAGGTTGTGGCGAAAGCCTCGGATGCTGGCGAATTCAGGATGCGCCCATTGCGTGAGTAATTGGTGCATCACCCAGCGTTCGCGCCGATCAAGGGCACCATCCACAGGATCGCGGCGGTTCCAGTCAGCAACGGCCAGACGCCCGCCTGGTTTCAGGACTCGTAGGAGTTCGTCGGCAAATCGCTGCTTATCGGGCATATGCGGACCGGCTTCGACCGTCCAAACGGCGTCAAAGCTTTGATCCTCAAGTTGGAGGTTGAGGGCATCCATCACTGCGAAGCGACAGGGCAGCGAGTCTGGCGTTAGCTGGGTGGCTCTGTTCACCTGAGCAGGACTGATGCTGATACCCACTACGTCTAAGCCGTAGTCACGGGAAAGGATCCTGGCGCTTCCTCCGATACCGCAACCCACGTCCAAAACACGCGATCCTGGTGGTAATTGATCGAAGCCACTCCAGCGGATCAACGCATGGACGAAGTCGGCCTTGGCCTGCCGGAAATCGCGAGGCTGTGGTGGCGATCCGTAATGCCCAAGATGAACATGCTCACCCCAAAGAGATTCCAGTAATTGGTCGTCGGTCCAGGCGTCATAGGCGGCAGCAACGCTCTCACTGGAGTGGTAAGCGCGGTTGCGACGATTCCAGAGCTGGTAGGCGCCAGCCAAGAGCAGTAATCCAGCTGCTGTTGGTATGAGAACAGTTGGTGAAGGCATTAACCGTTGCTCGGATCGGTCTCTGACAGCGTGTCGCGTAAAACGGTGCGAGCAGCAAGCTGACGACGGGTCTCATCGAGCATTTCGAACTCCTGCTCTAGACGCGTGCGTGTGCTGGTGAGCTCCAGGAGATCCTGCTGTTGGTCTGCTACCGGCCCTCCTAAATGCGCTCCAATCCAAAAGGAAAGCTCGCGAGGAAGGTCTGGAAGGTCGTCAGGCAGGGAAGATTTGGAGTCGGTCAGTTTGCCCGTGAGTTCAACAACATCTTTCAAGGCTTGCGTTACGGTCGCAGCTAAGGACTGCAATTCGCTGATGTTGTCGACAGGTTCGTCTTCGATCCAGCTCACCATTGCCGAACGAAAGGGCGTTTCTCTAGTGACGTTGAGCACTCGAAAGCGCTGTTGTCCGAGGGTCACGATGTTGCTGCGACCATCGTCTCCGGTTTGATGCTGGATGATTTCAGCACAACAGCCAACAGCGGCCATCGTTTGTTGATCCGGATCCCAACGCACGATGCCAAAGCGCCGATCTGTTTCTAAGACGCTCTGCAACATCATTCGGTAGCGCGACTCGAAGATATGCAGTGGCAGAACATCACTTGGAAATAGGACCACGTCCGGCAGAGGAAACAGAGGAAGTTCTCTGACGGACAGATCAGCCACGCAGGATTCAAGCGAAGAGCAGAATCCTAGGCAGCTGATCGTTGGATGGGGCTCCGATTAGAGCTTGACCTCGATGTCAACTCCACTAGGAAGGTCGAGCTTCATCAGAGCATCGATGGTCTTTGCTGAAGGGCTGTAGATATCGATGATGCGGCGATGGGTCCGCGTTTCGAAGTGCTCGCGTGAATCCTTATCCACGTGGGGCGAGCGCAGAACGCAGTAAATCTTGCGCTTCGTTGGCAATGGAATTGGCCCGATGGCCGTTGCTGCCGTGTTGTCGGCAGTTTCAATGATTTTGTCGCAAGAGAGATCCAGCATGCGGCGATCAAACGCCTTGAGACGAATGCGGATCTTTTGCTGAGCGATTGCGGTGGACATGGAGGCGGGAGAAAGTCCCTAAAAAGAGACCGAGAAGTTGGATTGTCTAGGTTCGGACAGGAAGAGCCTCAGGCAATGAAGCTCTTCCACTCAAGAACTGTAAGGGACGGTCTCACCGCAGTCAGCCTGACCCTTACAGGGATTGAGAATTAGATCATTCGATGATCTTGGAGACCACGCCAGCTCCGATGGTGCGACCACCTTCGCGAATAGCAAAGCGCATGCCCAATTCCATAGCAACTGGGCAGATCAACTCACCAGTCATCTGGATGTTGTCTCCAGGCATGACCATTTCAACGTTGGAGCCATCTTCCGCTGTGAAAGCGGTGATCTGACCTGTCACGTCGGTGGTACGGATGTAGAACTGCGGGCGGTAGCCAGCAAAGAAAGGTGTGTGGCGGCCCCCTTCTTCTTTCTTGAGCACGTAGACCTGGCCCTCAAACTTGGTGTGAGGGGTGATGGAACCGGGCTTCACGAGCACCATGCCGCGCTCGATGTCTTCCTTCTGAATGCCGCGAAGCAGGAGACCTACGTTGTCGCCGGCCATGCCCTCGTCGAGCAGTTTGCGGAACATCTCCACACCGGTAACGGTGGTTTTGCGGGGATCTCTGATGCCCACGACTTCGACTTCTTCGCCCACTTTGACGATGCCGCGTTCGATACGACCCGTTGCGACGGTGCCACGTCCAGTGATGGAGAACACATCTTCGATCGCCATCAGGAATGGCTTATCGATTTCTCGCTCTGGCTCGGGGATGCTTTCATCCACTGCAGCCATCAGTTCTTCAATTTTGGCTTCCCATTCTGCTTCGCCCTCGATGGCTTTTAGGCCAGAGACTTGAACGACAGGAATATCGTCGCCGGGGAAGTCATAGCTGGAAAGCAACTCACGGATTTCCATCTCAACGAGTTCGATGATCTCTTCGTCATCGACCATGTCGCACTTGTTTAGTGCAACAACCAGGGCGGGAACGCCAACTTGCTTGGCAAGGAGAATGTGCTCCTTGGTTTGAGCCATAGGGCCGTCGGTGGCTGCACACACAAGGATGGCGCCATCCATCTGAGCAGCACCTGTGATCATGTTTTTCACATAGTCCGCGTGACCAGGGCAGTCAACGTGGGCGTAGTGGCGCTTATCCGTTTCGTACTCAACGTGAGCAGTATTAATGGTGATACCGCGTTCGCGCTCCTCTGGAGCACCATCAATGTCGGCATAATCTTGAACCTCGGCCATCCCCTTCTTGGCGAGCACGTTTGTGATCGCGGCGGTGAGGGTGGTTTTGCCGTGGTCAACGTGGCCGATGGTGCCGATGTTGACGTGGGGCTTGTTCCTTTCGAACTTCTCGCGAGCCATTTTGGTAAAGAATCTAGGGGTGAATTAAGGAAGTGTAGAGATCAGGAATTGCCCTGATTCTTGGAGATGATGGCCTCGGCCACATTGCGAGGAACATCCTCGTAGTGACTGAACTCCATCGAGAAAATACCCCGACCCTGAGTCATGGATCGGAGTTCGGTGGCATAACCGAACATCTCAGCCAAGGGCACCTTGGAAGAGACTTTAGACGTTCCGTCGTCGACGGACTGCCCCTCAACCTGTCCTCTGCGGGAGGAAAGGTCGCCGATGACCGAACCGAGGAAATCCTCGGGGACTTCGACTTCGACCTTCATCATCGGTTCAAGAAGCACAGGATTGCACTTCTTGACCGCATCCTTGAAGGCCATGGAACCAGCAATCTTAAATGCCATCTCCGACGAGTCCACATCGTGGTAAGACCCATCGATAATTGTGCATTTGACATCAATCAGGGGATAACCAGCAATCACGCCTGACTCGCAGGTCTCCTTCATGCCTTGCTCTGCTGGCTTGATGTATTCCTTAGGGACGGTGCCACCAACAACTTTGTTGATGAATTCAAAGCCTGATTCAGGTTCTCCAGGCTCCATCTCGATCACGACGTGACCGTATTGGCCCTTACCACCGGTTTGCCTGGAGAACTTCCCTTCTCCTTTGGATGAACCACGGATGGTTTCTCGGTAGGACACCTGAGGAGCACCGATATTGGCTTCCACTTTGAATTCGCGCAGCATGCGGTCCACCAGGATTTCGAGGTGGAGTTCGCCCATGCCCGCAATCACGGTTTGTCCCGTTTCCTGATCAGTACGGACCCGGAAGGTGGGATCTTCTTCGGCCAAAGACACCAGGGCTTTGGAGAGCTTCTCCATGTCGCCTTTGGTCTTGGGTTCTACCGCAACTGAGATCACCGGCTCTGGCACAAAAAGTGTTTCCAGAACGATCGGATCATCTGTTGCGCAGAGGGTGTCTCCGGTGGTTGTGTTCTTGAGACCAAGAACGGCACCGAGATCTCCAGCACGCAAGGCGTCAACTTCTTCGCGATCGTCAGCTTTCAGCACAACGAGACGAGAGATACGTTCTTTCGTGTCTTTGGTCGAATTCAAGACGTAACTCCCTTTTTCAAGGACGCCTGAATACATACGAACAAAAGTGAGCTTTCCGTAAGGGTCAGCCATCACCTTGAAGGCCAGAGCACTGAAGGGTGCACTGTCGTCGGATGGACGAACAGCTTCTTTGCCGTTTGGCAGAAGTCCTTGGATTGGAGGTACATCAATCGGAGCTGGAAGGTAATCAACAACCGCGTCGAGAACAAGTTGAACACCCTTGTTCTT
>ERZ887830.1100-NODE-1100-length-15801-cov-14.469770_pt1 | contig 15801 bp, 14 predicted proteins | sample MGYA00521101_ERZ887830 | MGnify/ENA primary metagenome ERZ887830 (study PRJEB32303, sample SAMEA104408592) | aquatic metagenome | biome: Marine water; feature: Pelagic; material: water | place: Baltic Sea | collected 2014-06-05T16:38:00 | depth 1,762 m ... | reverse complement strand
AAAAGAGACTTATGGAGTAAAGAAATGAGAGATAATATTGTATTAGAAAATGGTTCCGTTCAAAATATTCCTGATTTTCCTGAAGATCTAAAAGAAACATACAAGACTGTATGGGAAACATCTCAAAAAACAGTAATTGATATGGCAGCTGACCGTGCACCGTTCATTGATCAAACTCAATCCATGAATCTATGGCTATCAAGCCCTACTTTTGGAAAAGTTAATTCAATGCATATGTATGCTTGGAAAAAAGGATTAAAAACTGGTATGTATTATTTGAGGAGTAGATCTGCTGTAGATGCAGTGAAGGTAACTGTTTCTTCAGAAAAACAAGCAAAAGATCAATTTTTAAAAGCTGCTGAGAATAATGAACCAGAAGATTGTTTAACATGCAGCGCATAAAGAAAGGTAAGAAGTAGGTAATTAATAATGATATCAAAAGGCGTAAAATCAATTTTTCCAATTAAACATCAAGATATTTGGGATAGATATAAACAACATATTCAAACATTTTGGACAACAGAGGAGGTATCTCTTCAAGATGACTTAAGAGATTTAAAAACTCTCAAAGAAGGAGAAAAACATTTTATAAAACAAGTTCTAGCATATTTCGCTAATTCTGAAGCTATGATAAATGAGAACCTTGCAAGCAGATTTTATAATGAAATTCTTATTCCTGAAGCAAGATGTTTTATTACCGTGCAAATGGCAAATGAAACAACACATGCTGAAATGTATGGCTTGCAAATTGAAGCTTACGTCACTGATGCAGAAGAAAAACAAAAGTTGTTTACTGCTATTGAAAATGTACCGTGCATTAATCATAAGGGACAATGGGTTGCAAAATGGCTCAATGGAAAACAAAATCTTTTAACAAGATTAATTGCATTTGGTTTAGTAGAAGGATTGTTTTTTGCAGGATCTTTTTGTGCAATTTACTACTTTAGAAAAAGAGGATTACTTCCCGGTCTAGCACTATCCAATGATTGGATTGCTAGAGATGAAGGTATGCACTTTAGTTTTTCTGCTATGATGTATAAAACTCTAAGAGATAAATATAATAGTGGTACACTTACAGACTCAGATGTTAAAGATTTAAGTTTAATCTCCGGCAACGTAGCTCAATCAGAGTTTGAAGAAATTGTTAGAGAAGCTGTAGAGTTTGAGAAAGAGTTTGTAAAAGATGCATTACCCGTAGACCTCATTGGAATGAATAAAGAAATGATGTGTCAATATATTGAGGCTGTAGCAGATAGAATTGCTGATCTTTTTGAATTTGAAAGAGTTTTTAACACTGAGAACCCATTCGACTTTATGAGAGCCCTAGATGTTCAAGGCGTAACTAACTTCTTTGAAAAACGTGTTTCAGAATATCAAAAGCCTTCTGATAGATCACTTTCTTTCGATGACGCTTTCTAAATGGAAGTAGAGATTTACTCAAAAGAAAACTGTGTCAATTGCAATAAAGCTAAGATCATATTAGATAAATTTAACCCCAAAATCCTTATGCTGGATCAAGATTTTAGCAGAGAGGGGTTTTTTGAAAAATTTCCTGATGCAAGATCATTCCCCCAAATTGTCATAGACAAAAAACATATTGGTGGCCACATCGAAGTTGAGAAATGGTTAGCATTCAACAAGCCAGACGCTGATTTTTAGTGTCTAAAGAGAAATATCAAGAGATATTAGATTTTTGGTTTAAAGAGTCTAGCCCACAAGATCATTGGTCAAAAAATGATGCGTACGATAAAAAAATACATAACCTTTTTATGGTTGATTTAGAAAAAGCTATTCAAAACGAATACGATGACTGGCAAGATAACCCAAAGAGTAGCTTGGCCCTCATAATACTATTAGATCAATTTTCTAGAAACCTTTTTCGAAATAATCCTAAATCATACACCCAAGATACTAAATCAAGATTATTAGTGACTGAAGGTATAGATAGAGAATACTTGGATGAATTAGATCCGCCCGAAAGGTTGTTTTATCTTTTACCTCTTGTTCATAGTGAGGAAATGCAAGATCATGTATTTGTTCAACAATTGGGAGAAGTTTTCTTAAAAGATCATCCTAATTACGTTGGAATAAAAAAATCTTGGGATGATCATACTAAAGTCATCAAGAGATTTGGTCGTTACCCTCATCGTAACGAAATACTAAAGAGACAATCCACATTAGAAGAAATTGACTTTCTTAAAGAACCTAATTCATCTTGGTAATTTAGTGAGCTTCTGACCAATTCTTACCACTACCACTATCAACCTTAATAGGAGTATCAAATTTAATAAATTGTTCGTGTCCTGTTTCCATAATATTTATGATTTCTTCAATAAATTTTTCTTCCTTACTATGCACTTCAAATAATAATTCATCATGGACTTGTGAAATCATTCTAGTTTTTAATTTTTGTTTTTTAATTTCATTATCAATTTTAATCATAGCTATTTTAATCAGATCAGATGCAGATCCTTGAATGGGCGCATTAATGGCTAGTCGTTCTGCATAAGATCTCAACATAAAATTTTTAGAGTTAATATTTTTTATAAAAGATTTTCTTCCAAATAAATTCTCTATGTACCCATTTTTTTTACTAAGTTCTATCGAACCTTTCATAAAATTTTCAATATTTGGAAATTTTTTAAAATAATTTTCAATAAACAGTTTGGCTTCTTGATTTGATACACCTAGTTGTTTGGCAAGACCAAAAGCACTAATACCATATATAATTCCAAAGTTTATTATTTTCGCCATTCTTCTATCATCAGAATTAATATTTTTTTTGTTAAAGACTAGTTGGGCAGTGCTCTCGTGAATATCAATATTATTTTTAAAAGACTCTAGTAAAATTGGATCTTTGCACGCCTCACATAAAATTCTAAGTTCAATCTGTGAATAATCTAGGCTATATAATTTAAAATTATCATTAGCAATAAAAGCTGTTCTTATTTTTTTACCAACTTCGGACCTAATGGGGATATTTTGTAAATTAGGCTCTGAGGAACTAAGTCTTCCTGTAATTGTAGAGGCAATATTGAAAGTACTATGAATTCTATCGTTATTATCAGCATGATCTGCTAAAGAAGACGTGTAAGTAGAATGCAACTTTGAATATTGTCTCCATTGCAGAATATGCGTAGCAATTTCAACACCTTCACTTTCTAATTGTTCTAATACAGCAACGTTGGTTTGAAAATCTCCTGCTTTAGTTTTTTTAGAAACCTTAATATCTAATTGTTTAAATACCTCTGTGAGCTGCTTAGGTGAGCCCACATTAAATTCTGAACCAGCTATTGAAAATATTTTTTTTTCAATTTTATGAATTTCTTTTCCTATTTCTAATTCTAACTTTGATAATAACGGTCTATCGATCTTGAAACCAGTTTTCTCCATATCTTGAAGAACCAAACTTAGTTTTTTATCTACTGCATAATAAATCCAATTATTTTTGTCTTGGGCCACTAGAGGACTGAGTTTATTAAATAATTGTAATGTTGCATAAGAATCATAGGCTGCATAATTAGTGGCTGACTCAAGTGGAACTTCTGAGAAATCTTTATAATTTCTCTTTGATTCATTTTTAATTACGTCTTTAAATTTTTCTTTTGCCTCTCCAAAATAATAAAAATATAAATCTTCTAAGTTATGTTTAGTAAGACCATTATTAATAAAGTAAGACATTAGTAAAGTATCTTGGAAAGAAATGGTATTAACACCATACCTCTTAAGAATGACACAATCATATTTTGCATTATGAAATACTTTAATTACAGCTTCATCTTCACATAATTTATTTAAAATTAATAAAATTTCTTTTTGACTTTTTTTATTAATTGAATTTTCAGGAGATACAAAAGGTATATAAACTGAGTCCTGACTGTATGCTATTGAAATACCAATAATATTGGCCTTCTCTACATTCAAATTATCTGTCTCTAAGTCACAAGCGATAACATATTCTTCATGAAGTGATGTTAAGAATTTTTTAATTTCATCAACATCTGTTATAGCCCTAAAATTTTTAACTTTAGGGGGCTTATGCGGCTCTGTTTCATGAAGTTCAGATCTGATAAGTGATTTAAATTCATATTTTTTAAAAAAATCATTTAACTTTGTTGAGTCATCGAAAGCCTTAATGTCTTTAATTTCAATGGGGAGTTTTAGATCATCTTTTAAAATTACTAATTGATGACTGATTTTTGCTAATTCCTCATGTTCGTGGATTAAGTTTTTAATTCTTACATTACTAATTTCTGCTTTTTTAATTAGTAAGTTTTGAAAACTCCCAAATTCATTAATTAATTTTGAGGCAGTCTTTGGGCCAATTCCAGGAACACCCGGTATATTATCTGCAGTATCTCCTATTAGTGCTTGCACATCTGTAATTTTATCTGGCTTAACTCCAAATTTTTCTAAAACTTTTTCTTCATCAATCTCAATATTTTTCATTGGATCAATAATTTTGGTAGTGCCAGTTAATAACTGAAAAAGATCTTTATCTGAACTATAGACTATTGTATTTATCTTATTTTCCTCACCGTATTTGGCATAGGAAGCAATAATGTCATCTGCTTCAAAATCTTTTTTTTCTATTACGTCTAAACCAAAGGCATCTATAGCTTCTCTAATAATGTTAAATTGTGGGATTAAATCTTCAGGGGCTTCTGATCGATTAGCTTTATACTCTGCGTATAATTTATTACGAAAAGTATTTCGTCCGGCATCTAGCACAATAATAATTTTATCATCATGGTATTGATCGATTAGTTTTAGCATCATATTACAAAAGCCATACACAGCATTGGTAGGAACACCTAGACTATTAGTCATAGGTGGTAGAGCATAATAGGCTCTAAAGATGTAAGCAGAACCATCTACTAAAATTAATCGAGGGACAGCGCTCATTATAGTAAGATAACGTATTGGTAAATTAAAAAAACCTAAAAGACTATTCTTTTGGAGCGTGCTTGTTTAAGATTCTTTGCAGAGTTCTTCTGTGCATTTTTAAACGTCTTGCAGTTTCTGAAACATTCCTATTACATTGAGTGAATACTCTTTGGATGTGCTCCCATCTTATTCTGTCAGCAGACATTGGATTTTCAGGAGGTGGTGGTAAAGGGCTTGAATGAGACATTAAAGACTTTTCAATATCATCAATATTAGCTGGTTTAGGGACGTAATCATCAGCACCTAATTTCACAGAAGAAACAGCAGTCGCAATATTTCCATAACTAGTTAGCATTACAGTTCTACATGAAGGGTTTTGTTCTTTAATAACTTTGATGACATCCAGTCCAGAGCCATCGCCCAATCGAAGATCGACGATTGCATAATTAAAGGAAAATTTTGAGAGAACCTCTAAAGCTTCTTTTTTAGAAGCTGCTGCTGTCACTATAAAATCTTTTCTTTGAAATGATGTTGTTAGTCTCTCCCGAAAAGACTTATCATCTTCAATGATAAATAAACTTTTTTCCTTTGTTGCTTCTAAATCTTCCATTTTAATATTACTTCTGCTCCATTATTATTTACTACTTCTACGTTACCTTTTAGGTTTTCGATCATTTGTTTTGTAATAAAAAGACCCAATCCCATATTTAAAGTATTATTTGATCTCGTAGAATAGAACGGTTTTCCAAAATTAGCTATAAACTTTTTATCAAATCCAGGCCCATCATCTTTAATCTTAATCGTGTAATAATCACCAAATACCTCAGATATAATAATAATTTGCTTCGTAGCAAAACTTAGAGCATTATTGATGATATTTGTCATAGCTATATTTAATTCAGGCGTAATAGAAACAGTAATATTTTTTGAATTTTCATCTGATCTATATTCCATGTTAATACGATTGTAATTTTTTTGGTGTTTTTCAGCTAGTGACTGAACGAAAACGTCAAGAGACATATCGTTAATTTCACTAGAAATTTCCTTTGACTGAGGATTTGTAGAAAGTTCTTTTAAAATTTCTTTACATCTCTCTAATTGCTCTTTTAAAGTGTCAATATCTTGTTCGTATTTTTTACTCAAACTCTTATCTTTTTCGAAATCATTTACTATTAAGTTAATAGTGTTTAAAGGTGTGCCTAATTCATGAACAGCAGCAGCAGCAAGTCCTCCAACTTTTAAAAGTTCTTTTTCATTTTGTAATTGGTTGCTAGCGAGTTGGTAAGCAACTTGAGTTTTTTTGTAATTTAAAGAAAAATAGTAAAGATAAAAGACCATAAAAATGCTACTTGTGAAAAGAGATGTCATAATTCCTAAGCTATAATTATCGTTCAGAATTGGTCTGATATTTTCAGGTAACTCAATATAAGTGTTAAATATAATTGCAAAACACACTAAAGCTAAACTTACTATCATTAGTATTTTATCTAATGATAGATATGTTGCAGAAATTGCAAGTGGCGCCAATATTATGAAAATAAAAGGATTTGTATAACCACCATTAATTGCTATTAGGCATGAAATCTGCAAAATATCAAAAAAAAGAAAATAGAAAATTTGATTTTCTGATAAAACCTTATTTCCTTTCTTAATAAGATAATAAGTAAAAGTATTACTGATAAGAAGTGAGCCTGCAATTAATGCAGATGCTAGAATAATAGCGTTATCTACTTTGACTAGATTATAAGTAATGCCTAATGTTAGAGTCTGACCAACAAATGCTATAAATCTAATTAATGTGAAATCGGATGAATTGACAAATAAAAAGTTATTTTTTTTTAGCAAATTAAATGTCTAGATTAGCTACTTTGATTGAGTTTTCTTCAATAAAGCTTCGTCTATCGGTAACGTCATCGCCCATTAGTTTAATCAAAGTACTGTCAGCGATACCTACATCATCTAATTTTACTTGTACTAATTTTCTATTATTTTTATCCAAAGTCGTTTCCCAAAGTTGGTCAGGATTCATTTCTCCCAAACCTTTGTATCTGTTAATAGCTTGGCCTTTTTTACTCATTTCAAATAAAATATTAAAGAATTCCACCAAACCATAACATGGTGTGATTTCTTTTGAATTAATTTTAGTAATACCAAAACGAATATCTGTTGATTTATTAAAGCCTTTTTCATTCATAAGTTTCATATTCTCTAATAAGATGAAATTTCTAATGTTCATTAATTTATCAAGTGGTAATTTAATAATTTTTTTATAACCATCTTTATCTTGTAAGAAAATTAAATTATTACTTACGAGGTCTTGAAATGTAAATTTCAAACCATCTTCTTTTTTAATTGAATTTAAGTTAGACAAGAAATCCTTAAAAGTATTTTTATTAATGGTTTTTGGATTAAAATCTTCCATAAAAATTGAAGTATTAATAATCTGATCAAAAAATTGATAATCTAAATGTGTTAAATCGAGATTTTGGTAAGCAGAGTTTGCTCTTGCCGCTAAATCAATAAACTGATTTAGCTCTTCTTCTTTTAGGTTAATCTTTTTTTCTTTATTGTATAAACTGAATTCTAATTCATCTCTATTATTGTTTAATAAGTATTTGGTAAGCTCTTTATCATCTAGAAGATAATTTTCACTACTGCCTTTTTTTACTCTATATAAAGGTGGTTGAGCTATATACAACCTTCCTGAAGTGATGATTTCTCTCATAAATTGGTAAAAAAATGTTAAGAGAAGAGTTCTAATATGGCTACCATCTACATCAGCATCAGTCATAATAATAATCTTATGATAACGCATTTTATCTAATGTAAAATTAGAGCCGTGACTAGCTCCTATGGCTGTTATAAGATTTGATACTTCATTATTTTCTAAAACTTTATTTTCTCTGGCCTTAATTACATTTAAGATTTTACCTCTAAGTGGAAGTATAGCCTGAGTATTTCTGTCTCTTCCTTGTTTTGCAGATCCTCCAGCGGAGTCTCCCTCAACGATAAACAACTCAGAGAGTGAAGGGTCTTTTTCTGAGCAATCAGCAAGCTTGCCGGGCAATGTAGAGCCTTCTAAAACATTTTTTCTTCTTGTAAGTTCTCTAGCTTTTCTAGCTGCATCTCTTGCACTAGCTGCTTCCACAATTTTGCCAACAATTTTTTTTGCTTCACCAGGTGTTTGCTCTAACCACTGACTTAATTGTTCTGAAATAACTTTTTCTACAATAGGTCTTACTTCTGAAGAAACTAATTTATCTTTTGTTTGTGATGAAAATTTAGGGTCAGGGACTTTCACTGATAAAACACAAGTCATACCTTCTCTTGCATCATCTCCTGTTAAAACAACACTATTTTTTTTTGATGTTGCAACGCTATTAGAATAACCAATTAGAGATCTAGTTAAAGCAGATCTAAATCCCTGTAAGTGAGTGCCTCCATCTCCTTGGGGAATATTATTTGTAAAACAAAGCATTGACTCTGAATATCCATCATTCCATTGCAGTGCAGCCTCTACTTTAACTCCATCATTTTCCCCAGAAAATGAAATAATTTTATTTAAAGTGGATTTACTCTTATTTAAAAATTGAACATAAGAAGTGAGTCCTCCTTGATAATGAAAAATAATTGGCTCAGCTTTTGGCAAACGCAAATCAGACAAAGTAACTTTTACATTAGAATTTAAAAATGCTAGTTGTCTTACTCTGTGTTCAAGTGTTTTTAATACAAATGTGATGTTTGTGAAAACTTCTGCAGACGGCCAAAATTGCACCATAGTTCCTGTTCTTTCAGATTTTTTCATAGAGCCAACTTCTTTTAATTTTTTTGAAGTAGCACCGTCTTTAAACTCCATAGAATAAATTTTTCCATTTCTTCTAATGGTCATCACTAATTTTTCGGATAGCGCATTAACAACTGAGACACCAACGCCATGTAAACCACCTGAAATTTTATAACTATTGTCATCGAACTTACCACCAGCATGAAGTTGGGTCATGATTACTTCAGCGGCAGGAATTTTTTCTTCTTTATGCATATCAACCGGCACTCCTCTTCCATTATCAATAATAGTAGCTGAACCGTCTTTATTAATTAAAAGTTCTATTGAGTCACAATATCCTCCAAGTGCTTCGTCAATAGAATTATCTAAGACCTCATAAACCATATGATGCAAACCGGTGCCATCATCGGTATCACCGATATACATTCCTGGTCTTTTTCTTACTGCCTCTAAGCCTTTAAGTACCTTAATCGATGATGCTGAATAATTATCTGTCATGTAATGTCTATAATTTCTAAATCCTTTATTTCTTCCTTGATAGTGAAGTTATCTGTTGATGAAAAAAAAGATTGAAAGTTGTTTTTTGCACAATAATGAATAACTTTTTGAAGATTAACTATATCAAAATTGTCAAAAATTTCATCAATTAAAAAAATAGTAATTTTGTTTTGCTTTGACTTTAGGAAGGTTGCTATATCGAGAAGAAAACTAAGTATAAGTAACTTAGATTGCGCAGATGAAAGTTGATTTAAGTAGATATCGTCATGTGAAAGAGAAAAAACAGATTTACCTGGATCATAAAGACTATCAAGTGGAATTTCTCCTTTAGATTCGTTTTCTTTAGTCATCTCAAATTTGAATTTTTCTAAAAATTGAATGTTGGTTATATTGTTATAATCAAAGTTTATCCGGTACTGAAAAAAAATATTAGGGTTATCGCCTACAAATACACTGAACTGTTGCATAAAATCATATTTTATATCCATAATTGATTTAACGATTGGGAATAACTGTTGATCTATAGATTCTAACCAAGAACGATCTTGAGTGGATAAAAAAATTTTCTTCTTTTCTCTTCTAAGTTTGGAATATTGATTTAAAAGTTTAAATAATTCAGAGTTAAAGTAACACATAATTCTATTGCAGGTATTGCGTTGATATTGTTTATCTTTAATAAAATAAACTTTATCCAATTCTGAGAACCAAAAGAGTTGAAAAATATTCATGAGTGCTTGTTGAGTTATTTTTTTATCATTGAGGAGATAATTTTTACTGAGCTTAGAGTCAATAAATTGAAAAATAATTTTTAAATTTTGCTCACTGCCTTCGTCATAAAAAGACAAGTTGATGCTGGCTCCTTCTTTAACTGATTGAGAGTTGATGATATTTTCTAATAAATCTTTTTTAAAGCCATTGCCTGGAGATAAAAATGAGATGGCCTCCAAAATACTAGTCTTACCAACTGCATTTTTTCCTTTAAGCAATGTATGCGTTTTTGAAAATGCTAATGTTTTTTTTTTAAAATTTCTGTAATTGAATAGTTTAATACCAGTTAGTTGGGAGGATTGCACCTAGACTCTCATGGGCATTAGTATGTAGACACTTTTTTGATCATCAGGATCTTTTACAATAACTGGCGAAGATTGGTTTAAGAGCTCTAAATTAATGTTTTGACTTTCCAGAACATCACGAAGATCTAATAAATATTTAGAATTGAAAAGTATCTCCAATGGACTAGATGTATAATTGGCGGGGACTTCCTCATCACCTTTATTACTCTCCGTGCTACTTGCCATAATTTTGATACTATTATTATCAAAGGCTAATTTTACCGTAGGAGTTTTATCTTGATTAACAGTAGATATCCTATCGATAGCATTAAAAAAAGGCTCTGACTCAACTTCTAAAAATTTATCATTTGAAATTGGAATAACTTTTTCATAATCGGGAAATTTACCGTCTATCAGTTTACTTATAATCACAAAATTATCAGCTTCAAAACTAACTTGTGTTTCGCTACAAACAATTTTTATTTTACCTTCAAAATCTCCAAGTATCTTATCGAGCTGAAGAATAAATTTTCTTGGTAATATAATACCCTCTATTTCAATAGATGAAGATATTACTAATTCTGTTTTAGCTAATCTATGACCATCAGTAGCAACAGCTTTTAATATATTTTTTTCGTCGCTCTTAACAGTGTGAAAATATACGCCATTTAGATAATAACGGGTTTCTTCAGAGGAAATTGCAAATTTTGTTTTTGTAAAAATTTTTTTAATTTGCTCTACATTTAATTCAAAAGAATTTTCTTTATCTAAAGGAACAAATTTTGGAAATTCTTCTGCTGATAATGAATTTAATTCGAAAACTGAGTTTTCAGAATTAATTGTTAATCTATTTCCTTCGTTTTTAAGTTTTATGATAGTATTTTTTTTTGTTTTACGAATGATGTCGGTAAATATCCTAGCATTAACTGTAGCTTCTCCATTTTTAGTTGAGTCAGCTGATACAAATTCTTTAATAGATATATCCATGTCTGTAGATCGAATTTCTATTTGGTTATTTTCACACTTGATATAAAGATTTGATAAAATACTTATTGTGGATCTACTATCAACAATAGAGGAAACATGATTTAAAACTCTTAAAAGAGCTTCTCTGCTTAATTGAAATTCCATTACTATGAAGTTTGCAATATTCTAGTTAAAAGTTCAATATCTTCTGCAAGATTAGGGTCATTAACCATTATTTCTTCAATAGTTTTAATAGCGTGGATAACAGTGGTATGGTCGCGTCCACCAAATTTTCTACCTATTTCAGGCAAAGATCTTGTGGTAATAGATTTAGCTAAATACATTGCCACCTGTCTCGGTCTTGCAATTGAACGAGATCTTCTTGGTGAATGCATATCAGAGAGTCTAATGTTATAATGTTCAGTAACTTTTTTTTGAATTTCATCAATAGTAATTTTTCTTGAGTTAGTTCTAAGCAGGTCTTTTAAAACATCTTTAACCATTTCAACATTTATTTCTGCTTTTTGGAGTGAACCATGAACCGCAAGTCTATTAAGGGCCCCTTCCATTTCTCTAACATTATTTGTAATTTTATTTGCTAAAAACTCTAAAACTTCAGGAGATAATTTTAATTGTTTTTGTTCAGACTTAGATTGTAAAATTCCTAATCTTAATTCATATGTAAGTGGATGAATGTCAGCAACTAAACCCCAACCCAATCGTGATTTTAGTCTATCCTCTAACCCTTCAAGGTCAGCGGGTGATTTATCTGCTGAAATAATTATTTGTCGCTTTTTGTCGACTAGGGTATTGAAAGTATGGAAAAATTCTTCTTGGGTATTATCTTTACCAATAATAAATTGCACATCATCAATCATAAGAACATCTACTGATCGAAATTGCTCTTTGAAACTCATAATATTTTTGAAACGAAGAGCTTTGATAAACTGATACATAAATTTTTCAGCAGTTAAATAGACAACATTTTTCTTAGGACTTCTTTTCTTGATTGCCCAAGCTACTGCATGCATAAGATGTGTTTTTCCTAGGCCAACACCACCATATAAAAAAAGAGGATTAAAACTCACAACCTCTGACTCTGCTACTCTTTGAGCAGCTGCATAAGCTAATTCGTTTGGTTTACCAACTATGAAATTATCAAAGGTAAACTTTGGATCTAAAGGAGCTGATATATCATCATAGTACGTGTCCTCGTCGTCTTCTTTTTCTTGATATATAGCTTCTGTTCCAGGGATGACTCTTTCATTTTTTTCTTTAACAATGATGGCTAATTTTTCAATAGAAGAACCTTGGTCCAGGCAAACTCTTTTAATTACTGAGGCATAATTTTTAATAATCCAGTCTCTAAGAAATCGTGTAGGGACTGAGAGCGATAAAATATTATCTTGATATGATTCAAAAACGATTGGTTTGATCCAATTTTGAAAAGTGTCTTTGTCTAGGGATTTTTTTAATTCTCCAGATATTTTATTCCAAGAAATATTTGAGTCACTAAAATGAATTTCGTCTTCCACTATTTATTATTTCCCTTCCTCTAAAGTGGTCGTATTAAATCATGGAAACGCTCTGAGAAAAATAAAAAAATTATCTAAATTCTTAGAATAAAAAACTTGTAGTCAAGGTATTATTTTGAAATTGCTGAAATATTTTTTTGAATCTTAGCTATAGTTCTTGATGCCTTGTTGAGGTTCATAATCTTCTTTTTAGCAGACTTATGTAGTAATGACATAACAGTCTGAAGTTTAGCTATTGATTCTTCTAGTTTTTTGTCGTCAATTAGTTTCTCAATAGATTTGATTTCAGAATTAACGTTAGATTTGAAACTTTTATTAACGGCTTTTTTCTTCTCAGATTGTCTTAATCTTTTTTTTGCTGATTTATGTTGTGGCATGTTTATTTTTTATTAACAGGTTATTAGTTTAATTACGTTAGTAACTTATACTTTTATTTATATTTGTAAAGTGGGACAGTAAAAAGTTGACCTTCCATTTTGAGTAATTTTTTTTACCAAATATGTCTTATTTTTGATTTTTATCGTCTCTTTTTGATACACCTTAAAGAAGTTTTGAAAACTGCCAAGGACACCATCTGGAGCCTTATAATCATTAATTGAAGATCCACCTTTTTTAATAGCAATTATTAGTATTTTTTTAATACATTTAACAAGTTTCATAAATTCTTCATAATTGAGAGAATGGACTGGTCTTGTTGGTAAAATAAGAGAGAGAAAAAGTATTTCATTTGCGTAGATATTACCAATGCCAACAAAGTATTTCTGATCAAGGAGAAATTGCTTCACAGAGATATTCTTATTTGAGATGTTGGTATAGATTTGTTTTATCTTGAACTTATCTTGGAGAGGATCATAGCCATAGTGATTAAAGAACTGATTTACCATTTCTAAATTTGTCAGTAAAAATGTCATCCCAAATCTTCTAGGATCGTTGAATACAACTAAAAAATTACTAAAAGTTAATCTTAAGTGGTCATGCTTTTCACCACTATGTAATTTGGGTAGAAATTTTAGTCGGCCACTCATTCCTAAATGAATAATCAAGTACATTTGTCCAGATAGTTCAATTACAATGTATTTTGCAATTCTTTTGATATTTATAATTTTTTTATTATGAATAATTGATAAATCTTTAAGAGTTAAATTTTTCCTTAACTTTTTATCTGATTTTTTTATCTGAAGAATTTTTTTTCCTTTAACTTTTGATGATAAATATCTTATTGTGGTTTCAACTTCAGGGAGCTCAGGCATGTATAAAGACAATAAATTAATCGAATATAATGTAAAAGATATATTTGAAAAAGTTGCATCTCAAAAATATGACTTAATGAATGACATTATGAGCTTTGGAGTTCATAGACTTTGGAAGAAATATTATGTCAAATTGCTTGAGGAGCTCCACAAACCTAATGAAAAAATTTTAGACATAGCTAGTGGCACGGGAGATATCTTTCATTTGCTCAATCGTTCAAAGAATTTGTACGCAATTGATCCAATAAGTGAGATGCATTCTGTATCAAGAAAAAAAAACTCAAAAAAAATAATAGACTATGAGACTGGTATTGTAGAAAAAATGCCTTACCGAAAAAGTTATTTTCAAACCATTTCGTGTACATATGGCGTAAGAAATTTTGAAGACAAAAAGAAAGCCTTTAGTGAGATTGGGAGATGTTTAAAAAAAAATGGATATTTTTTATTTATGGAGTTTGGTACTCCAAAAAGAGAACTGCTTTTAAAACCTTATAGATTATATTTAAATGATTGGCTTCCATTCATTGGGAGTATTGTCGCTAAAGATAGACATAGTTATAAATATTTAGCTGAAAGTATTCAAAAATTTCCAAGCCAACGAGACATTATAAAGCAAGTAGAATCAGCAGGATTAACTCACCAAAAAACTATTGATTTTCTTTCAGGCTCTAACAGCATATATATATTTAAAAAGTAATGAAAATTTTATTAATTATATCTAGTAGTGTTGGGTGCTATAAAGCTCTTGATCTAATTAGGATTATGCAAAAAAAAAATATCGACTTTGAAATTATTGCTACTAAAAACACGTTTCATTTTATTTCAAAATTATTAATTGAAGGTATTAGCAAAAAAAAAATCTACTCAGAATTATTTGACTTAGATATGGAGCAAAACATAGGCCACATAGAGTTAGCAAGAAATAATACCCATATTGTAGTTTACCCGGCAACTGCAAATATTGTTTCTAAGTTTTCTCAGGGAATTTGCGATGACTTGGCGTCTACCTGTATGGTCGCAGCTAATAAACCTATTTATTTTGCACCTGCTATGAATAAAGAGATGTGGGCGAACCCAGTTATTCAAAAAAATGTTAGTCATTGCTCAGAAAATGGTCATATTTTTATAGGTCCTGATACGGGCACACTTGCCTGTGGAGAATATGGGAGTGGCAGACTAGTCGATCCGACAGAGATATTAGATCAACTTAAATAATTGAAATCTGCACTCATTACTATTGGCGCAACTAGGGAATATTTAGATCCGGTTCGTTATATCTCAAATGAATCATCGGGCTTACAGGGCATGGCAATTATTGAACATCTTATTAAAAACAAAATTAAAACTGTTTGTTTATGCGGACACATATCAACTGAAAAGATTGTTTCTCCATATATAAAATACATCAACGTCACCAACGCCAAAGACATGCTTAAAGCAGCAAAAAAATATTCTAATGTAGATATAGCAATATTTAATGCTGCAGTTTCTGATTATAGAGTAAAAAAAATTAGTCTTACAAAAATTAAAAAACAAGAAAATTTAATTTTAAGTCTTATTAAAAATCCTGATATTTTGTTATCTATTTCCTCAATGAAAAAAAGACCAAAAATAGTTGTTGGATTTGCTTATGAGACAAATAGTTATAAAGCCTATGCCAAAAAAAAACTAATAGATAAAAATTGTGATTATCTCGTTTTAAATTATCCATATAAAAATAATAAAATTTTTTCAAATAAGAGAAATAATGGGCTTATATTAGATCGAAATTTAAAATGGACTAATATTGGCAATGTAACAAAGAAGAGTTTTGCAAAAAAAATCATTCA
>ERZ887830.1095-NODE-1095-length-15842-cov-6.548173_pt1 | contig 15842 bp, 18 predicted proteins | sample MGYA00521101_ERZ887830 | MGnify/ENA primary metagenome ERZ887830 (study PRJEB32303, sample SAMEA104408592) | aquatic metagenome | biome: Marine water; feature: Pelagic; material: water | place: Baltic Sea | collected 2014-06-05T16:38:00 | depth 1,762 m ... | reverse complement strand
ATGGCTGCCTGAAAGGATTGAGAGGCCAACAACATGCGCGCGGGTTTCCAACGCGGAGGCAACGAGTTCTTCAGGTGTGAGCCTGATGCCCTCATAGGCTATGTCCATGCCGCAATCACGTGCGCGCGCAGCGATCTGTTCTGCCCCGTTGCTATGCCCGTCCAGACCCGGCTTGCCCATCAGGAATTTCAAGCGACGCCCAAGCTGCTTGCTGGCCAGATCCACAGCGTTGCGGATATCGTCCAGACCTTCGGTGCGGTTCGAGGGATTGCGCGAAACACCCGTCGGCGCGCGATACTGGCCAAAGGCCTTGCGCACCATGTCGCCCCATTCACCTGTGGTGGCCCCCGCCTTTGCGGCGGCAATCGTGGCGGGCATGATATTGGTGCCCGACTGCGCTGCCTCCCGCAGCGCAGTCAGGGCTTGTTCGACCGCCTGCCCGTCGCGAGCCTCCCGCCAAGCGACTAGCCGTGCGATCTGGTCAGCTTCTGCATCCGCATCCGCGACCATTATCGCCTCTTCTCCCGCCGTCAAGGGCGAGGGTTCGGCATTCGTAAACCGGTTCACACCCACCACAGTGGTCTCGCCGGTCTCAATTCCGCTGATCCGGGCGGCATTTGCCTCGACCAGACGGGATTTCATGTACTCAATAGCGTTATTCGCGCCGCCCATCGAGTCAATTGTTGCAAGTTCTGCGCGTGCGCCTGCCTTTAGCGCCTCGACTTTGCGGTACACGGCGGGGTTTCCGTCAAACAGGTCGTCATATTCCAGCAGGTCGGTCTCAAACGCCATGATTTGCTGCATCCGCAGGGACCATTGTTGATCCCAAGGCCGCGGCAGACCCAGCGCCTCGTTCCACGCGGGCAGTTGCACCGCGCGGGCGCGGGCGTTCTTGGACAGGGTCACGGCGAGCATCTCGATCAGGATGCGATAGACGTTGTTCTCGGGCTGCTGTTCGGTCAGGCCAAGCGAGTTGACCTGCACACCGTAGCGAAAGCGGCGGAATTTCGGGTTTTCAACACCATACCGCGTCGCTGTGATCTCGTCCCACAACTCGACGAAGGCGCGCATCTTGCACATCTCGGTGACAAATCGGATGCCTGCGTTGACGAAAAACGAGATGCGCCCGACCATTTCGGGAAAATGTTCAGCGGAAACCTTGCCTTGCAGATCGTCGAGCACGGCGGTGGCGGTGGCCAATGCAAAGGCAAGTTCCTGCTCCGGTGTCGCGCCTGCCTCCTGCAGGTGGTAGGAACAGACGTTCATCGGGTTCCATTTGGGCAGGTGTTCGCGCGTGTAGGCGGCGATATCGGTGATCATCCGCAGCGACGGTTCTGGCGGGCAAATATAGGTGCCGCGCGACAGGTATTCCTTGATGATATCGTTTTGCACAGTGCCCTGGAGGGCGCTGACATCTGCGCCTTGTTCTTCTGCGACGGCGATATACAGCGCCAATAACCAAGGAGCAGTGGCGTTGATCGTCATCGAGGTGTTCATCTGATCCAGCGGGATATCTTTGAACAAAGCGCGCATATCGCCGAGGTGAGCCACAGGAACGCCGACCTTACCGACTTCGCCTTTGGCGAGAATATGATCGCTGTCGTACCCGGTTTGCGTCGGCAGATCAAAGGCGACGGACAGGCCGGTTTGCCCCTTTGCAAGATTGCCGCGATATAAAGCGTTGGACGCGGTGGCCGTGGAATGACCTGCGTAGGTGCGAAAGAGCCAAGGTTTGTCTTTTTGGATCGTGGTCATCGCAGTCCTTACCAGATTTTCACAGCAATAAAATTACGTCTGAATGTAGATACAGGAAAGAATATGCCAATGTCAACGTGCTGCAGTGCAGAGAAGTCTGCAAATTCATGGGTCTTGTAGATTTGCTGATTTCTGTCAGGCTCGTGCCTTTAACAGAAGGATCTCGTGATGTTGCAGGATGGATACGGCAATGCGTTAAGCACCTCTAGCGTCACGGCGCGGGATGCGTATGTCTTGGGGATGGATCGGTTTCTGGCTGCAGATGCCGGGGTCGACGAGGCGTTCGCCACTGCCGTCGCCGAAGATCCGAAGTTTTGCATGGCGCATCTGGCCATGGCCAGAAACCGCCAGATCCGTGGGCAGGGAAAAGAGGCCCGTGGGTTGCTTGCGCAGGCGCGCGATGTTGCAGGTGATCTGACGGGGTATGAGGCGGGTCATTTGGGCACGCTTGGTCTGTTGATCGTGGGTAAATCCGCCGAAGGGTACAAGACCGCGCGTGCCCAGCTTGCCGATCATCCGCGCGATGCGGTTGTGGCGGGGGCCTGTCTAGGGGTCTTTGGGCTGATCGGATTTTCCGGGCAGCCGGGGCGCGAGGCAGAGAACCTCGCTTTGGCAGAGATCCTTGCGCCGTCCTATGGGGATGACTGGTGGTTCCTGTGCAATCTGGCCTTCGCGCAGATGGAGGCGGGACAGGTTGGCCCGGCGTCGGGCAACATAGAGCGGTCAATGGAGTTGAATCCGCGCAATGCGAATATGGCCCATTACAGGTCGCATCTGTTTTATGAGAACGGAGAGGCTGAGGCGGGTCTGGCCTATCTGGATGCATGGCGCGAGGATTACGACAGGGACGGTTTATTGCATTGCCATGTGTCTTGGCACGTGGCGCTGTGGTCGTTGGCGATGGGCGATGGGCGATGGGCGATGAGGCGCGGATGTGGCATGTTATTGATCGCGATATTGCGCCCGGCGCCTCGCCCAGCCCGCCTTTGAGTATACAGACGGATACGGCCGCGATCCTGTACCGGGCGGAACTGGCGGGTGTGACGGTTTCGCAAGAACGTTGGGCGCAGGTCAGTGACTATGCGATGCAGTATTTTGGCACGCCGGGGCTTGCCTTTGCGGATGTGCATGCGGCGATTGCTCATGCAATGGCGGGGAACTCGGATGCGCTAAGCCAGATCATTGATGGCGCAAAGGGACCGGCGGGGGATATGGTGCAGGTTCTGGGACAGGCGTTTCGTGCGATTGCCGCGGCGGATTGGGCCACGGCCTGCACGCATCTGACGGCTGTGATGAGCGCGCACCAGCGGATTGGTGGCAGTCGTGCGCAGCGGGATTTGATCGAGTATGCGCTGGCCGGGGTTCTCTTGCGATTGGGTCGGGGTGACGAAGCGCGTCGGGTCCTGATGATGCATCGGCCTCTGACCTCGACCAGCGGTGTGATCAAGGGGCTGTGCCCAAAAGGAGGCGCTAAAGCGCCGCTTTGATCTCCCCATCATCGGCCTTGCCGAAGATGGGGCCCGCCGCCTGCGATCAAACTGTGGGACAGGCGGCTGACCGGGATTTACCCGCACTGGTTTTCCTGCGACTTTGCGGCGATGTTTCGCACCGTTGAACTTCCTGTTTGGTTGCTTGTCCTGATCCTGTTGTTTGCAACAGTGACCTTTGCGTCGCATTTCCTGTTTCCGTCTGTTCGCTGGTTTTTTCGTCGCCGCATGGAACGCGTGGTGGCCCAGATCAACGAGCGGTTGGAACGCCCTATTCAGCCGTTCAAGCTGGCGCGGCGGTACGACATGATCCAGCGGCTGATCTATGACCCCAAGGTGGCAGAGGCCACTGCCGAGCATGTGCAGGACACCGGCGTGCCCGAGAACGTCGCGTTCGAGGCGGCGCGGCGTTATGCCCGCGAGATTGTGCCGTCTTTCAGTGCCACCGCCTATTTCACCGTGGCGATTCGGTTGGCGCGCTGGCTAGGTCGGTGGCTGTACCGGGTGCATCTTGATGAAAGCAACGATGCAGCGTTGAAGGCAATTGACGGGGACGCGACGGTCATCTTTGTGATGAACCACCGATCAAACATGGATTATGTGCTGGTGACCTATCTCGTGGCGGAACGCTCTGCCCTGTCTTATGCGGTGGGGGAATGGGCGCGGGTTTGGCCTATGAGTGGGTTGATCCGGGCGATGGGGGCCTATTTCATCCGACGCAAATCGCGCAATGCGCTCTATCGTCGGGTTTTGGCGCGTTATGTGCAACTGGCGACGCGCGGGGGGGTGGCGCAGGCGTTTTTTCCTGAGGGGGGGCTTAGCCTTGATGGGGCAGTTGGTCCACCCAAGCTTGGATTGCTGAGCTACGTTCTGGCAGATTTTGACCCTCAGGTGGGGCGTGACGTGGTCTTCGTCCCTGTCGCATTGAATTACGACCGTGTGCTGGAGGATCGTGTGCTGACCTCTGCCGCGCAGGATGGGCGGCGGCGTTTTAGAACGTCGATTTCTCAGGCGCTTGGTTTTGCGGTGGGTTATGTGTTTCGTCGTATGACTGGACATGCGAAACGCTTTGGGGTTGCGGGTGTCAGTTATGGTGCGCCTTTGTCGTTGGCGCAGTTTCTGGCAGGACGCCCGCAAGACGGACGTAAGAATGATGGGATCAAAGCGGTCGGGCTGGAGTTACGCAGGCGGATCAGGGCCACAGTTCCTGTTCTTCCGGTTCCTTTGGTCGCCTATGTGCTGGATATGGCGGGTGGACCGGTGCCGCGTGATGATCTGGTCCAACAGGTTGAACATCTCTTGCAACGACGCACATCCGTTCTGATCCAGAACTCGCCTAATATTGTTCAGGACTCTGTGACGGCGCTGTTGGATCGGGGGATTATCGTTCAGGGCCCGGATGGGATCGTGGCAGATCCAGAGCAAAAGGTGCTGCTTGCCTATTACGCTCGCTCGATTGAGCATCTGATGTGAGATCGCTCAATTTTGAAAAGACATAAAATTACAAAAATAAACGTGAAAATATTGCAAAGTTGCGTGTCGCTGCGTATCCAAAGATCAAAGCGCGCCCGATTCTGCGGTGCAGCAAGGTTTGAAAAAGAAAGGATCGAGGCTTATGGCTTTGGATAAGACCCCCGACGTGATCAGCTATGAGGCCCCGGAAAAGGATCTGTACGAGATCGGCGAACTGCCGCCCTTGGGCTATGTTCCGCAGAATATGTACGCTTGGGCGATCCGACGTGAACGTCACGGCGAGCCCGATCAGGCGTTTCAGGTGGAAACCGTTAAGACCCCGCGCCCGGACAGCAACGAGGTTCTGGTGCTCGTTATGGCTGCTGGCGTCAACTATAATGGGGTTTGGGCGGGTCTTGGCATTCCGATCTCGCCCTTTGATGTGCACAAGGCCGACTATCATATCGCGGGCTCTGACGCGTCCGGGATCGTCTGGGCTGTCGGTGACAAGGTGCGGCGTTGGAAGGTTGGCGACGAGGTGGTGATCCACTGCAATCAGGACGACGGCGATGACGAAGAGTGCAACGGGGGCGACCCGATGTTCTCTAACAGTCAGCGAATTTGGGGGTACGAGACGCCAGACGGCTCTTTTGCGCAATTCACCTGTGTGCAGTCGCAGCAATTGATGCCCCGTCCCAAACATCTGACGTGGGAAGAGAGCGCCTGCTACACGCTGACCCTCGCCACTGCCTATCGAATGCTGTTCGGCCACGAGCCACATGACCTCAAACCCGGTCAGAATGTTCTTGTCTGGGGCGCGTCGGGCGGGTTGGGGTCTTATGCGATCCAGTTGATCAATACGGCGGGGGCCAATGCGATTGGCGTTATATCCGAAGAAGACAAGCGCGAGTTTGTCATGTCGTTGGGCGCGAAAGGCGTCATCAATCGCAAGGATTTCAACTGCTGGGGCCAGATGCCCACTGTCAACACCGATGAATATAAGGCGTGGTTTGGCGAGGTGCGCAAGTTCGGCAAGGCGATCTGGGATGTCACGGGCAAGGGCGTGAACGTCGATATGGTGTTTGAACATCCGGGCGAGGCGACGTTTCCGGTCTCTACATTTGTCTGTAAAAAGGGCGGTATGGTGGTGATCTGTGCGGGGACGACCGGGTATAATCTGACCCTGGATGCGCGCTATCTCTGGATGCACCAAAAGCGGGTGCAGGGATCGCATTTCGCCCATCTGAAACAAGCGGCCTCTGCGAATAAACTGATGGTAGAGCGGCGTCTGGATCCTTGTATGTCCGAGGTGTTCACATGGGATGAGATCCCCGCAGCGCATGTAAAAATGCGCCGGAATGAACATTTGCCGGGGAATATGGCGGTCTTGGTTCAGTCGCCCAAAACGGGATTGCGCACTTTGGAAGATGCGCTGGAATTCGGGAAATTCCGCTGAGTTTCACCAGCGCTGAAATCCTGCAAGACAAAAGGGCGGCCTGAAAATTTTCAGGCCGCCCTTTTGTAAACCTGATCTGGTAAAAATAATTTTTAGGAATTTACTGTCCTTAAAATCTGGAAGGCAAAAAGAACAAAATAAGAATCTTTTTATGCGCTGTCTGTTTTTAAAAGGTTTTTTAACCCAAACCTCCCCATAATTGGTGAATTCAATTTCGATGCGGAACCGGGTTACATTGAAGATCGGTGGAGTAGCCTTAAGATTCCGTTAACCTTTCCTGAGGAGAGTTGCCAATGGCACATGAATGGATACTCGACGTACTCGCGGACCTGAAAACCTATGCCGGTAAAAATGGGTTGCCCGCTTTGGTTGAGCAGTTGGATGACTCCATGCTGCTCGCTGCGACAGAGATTGCGTCGTCGGAGGGGAAACCGCGTAAAGCGGCAACACAAAATGCAGGGACGACTGGATACGTTTATTGAACAGATGCAGTCCGCGGAAACGCAGGACCACCTACAAAAGCACATCTTGGGGTTAAGAGATGTCTTTGACGTAGAACATTTGGTCTATCATTCCGTGAACAGCACGGGGCAGCAATACGCCGCCCTAACCTATTCAATGGATTGGGTTGATCGCTATCTGGAGCAAGACTATGCGCGGGTGGATCCGGTGGTACAGGGATGCTATCGCCGATTTCATCCGGTGGATTGGAAACGACTGGATTGGTCTGGCAAGCAGATCCGGGAGTTTGTCGGAGAATCGCAAGAGGCCGGCGTAGGCCATCAGGGGTTTTCTGTTCCGATTCGCGGCCCAAGTGGGCAATTCGCCTTGTTCACGGTAAGTGACAATCGCAACGATACGGCGTGGGAAAAGTATACAGAAAACCATGTGCGCGACCTGATTCTCGCAGCACATTTCGTTAACCAGAAGGCTTTGGAAATCGAACGTGGTTCAGACGAGACCAACATGCGCAAACTTAGCCCACGTGAAGTGGATGCTTTGACTATGTTGGCAATGGGTTACAATCGGGGACAGGCTGCAGAAAGCCTGTCGATTTCAGAGCATACTTTGCGCGTATATATCGAAAGCGCCCGGTTCAAACTGGGCGCTTCCAACACGACACATGCGGTGGCGAAGGGCCTGACATTGGGTCTCTTGGTTGTTTAGATCTGTGCCGATTTCTTAACGAAACGCACGGCGAAGTAAGTCGGCTTTAGCAGAGCTGCGTTCATCTTTTGGTCAGATTTTCTGACGAAGGGATGACTGAAATGCTGCGTTATATCTATGGGGATGACCTGCCAAAGCACACGAAACTGCACGACACGATGTTCCGTGATCGAGCCTCTCAGTTCCGCGAACGGCTGGATTGGGATGTCATTGTCGATGAGCAAGGCTATGAGCGCGACGAATATGACGCGCTGAATCCGCTCTACGTCATATGGGAGCAGGCAGATGGCAGCCACGGCGGGTCGATGCGCTTTTTGCCCACGACGGGGCAGACAATGGTTAACGACCATTTCCGTCATCTCAGTGATGGTGTCGAAATCCGGCATCCCCTTATCTGGGAATGTACCCGGTTTTGCCTGTCCCAAGACGCCCCCTCCCGTGTCTCTGCCGCCCTGATGTTGGGGGGGATGGAGGTCGGGCTTGGTAATTATCTGACCGATTCCGTGGGCGTGTTCGATGCGCGCATGACACGGATCTATCGCCGTCTTGGCTGGTCCCCGACTGTGCTGGGCACCGATGGGCATGGCCGCGATGCGATCGGTGTCGGCCTTTGGGCCTATGACAGCAAGATGCGCCCCAATCTGCTGCGCCGTGCCGGCCTGTCGCATGAGCTAAGCCGCATGTGGTACGACCGCGCCTTTGGGTCTGTTCAAACGTCGCTGGCGATGGTTGGCTAAGCCAACATTAAATCTTGAAAACTCTCGGGGGGATCACACAAAATGTGGTTCCCCCTGCCCTGCGCCCGCCGTAGAGTTAGCGCATGGCCCTACCCGCAGTTCAATTTTCCGAAGACCAAGCCGAGGCGTATGACAGCGTCGTCGATATTCTGCGCCGTGCGGGTGTGGATCTTGACGAGGGTCTGCTGACACCGGCCGTCGAGGACAAAAGCAGCGTGATGGCGGTCGTCGGCAAGGCGGGATCTGGCAAGACGATGTTGCTGTCCCGGCTCTATCAGGCTCTCGAAGAGGCGGGGGTCGAGGTGGTGTCCGGCGATTACGAGGGGCGGCGGCGCAAGGATCGGCGCACGCTGGCCATTCTTGCGCCCACCAATAAGGCTGCCAGTGTTTTGCGCAATAACGGTGTGCCTGCCACGACTATCCACCGTATTTTGTATACGCCGGTCTATGACCCGGAATATGAAAAGGTCGCGGAATGGCTTGCCGGAAATGGCCCGCGCCCCGAAATTGAGGGGCTGACCGACCTTGCCCTTGACCGGGCCTTTGCTTTTTTTCAGCAGAATAAATCTGTGCCCGGCGCGCTGGCGACCGCTGGTTTGCGGGGGTCAGATTTCATCACGGGATGGAAACGGCGCGAGGATCTGCTGGATATCGGCTTTGTCGATGAAAGCTCGATGCTGGATCAACGCCAATATGACGACTTGCGCGAAATTTTTCCGACGCTTTTACTGTTTGGCGATCCGGCACAGCTTGCCCCGGTTGGGCAATCCGGCGAGATGGTATTTGATAAACTAAAAGGTCCGCGCAAACTGGAACTCAGCCGTATTCACCGGCAGGCAAAGGGCAATCCCATTCTGGATCTGGCCCATGCGCTAAGTGACGATTCGCTTGGGTTTGAGGACTTCGAGCGGATGATTGAGCAGGCTGCCCAAGCCGATGATCGGGTGGTCATTGCGCAGCGGGTCGATGCCGATCTGATGGCACGCTCGCCCGTTTTGGTTTGGCGCAACAAGACGCGTGTGCGCTTGATTCAGGCGTTTCGTGGGGCGTTTGGCGCGCCAATAGATGCGCTGTTGCCCGGAGAGCCTCTGATTTGTGACGGGATCGAACTGCCGCTGAAGCATCGCAAGAAACGTATCGACCTGGAGGCGCGCGGGTTGATCAAGGGCGCGCAGGTCATCTACCTCGGCCCCGGTCGCAAGCCGGGATTTTCGCGTCTGCATGTGGTCGGTGCCGAAGATCCACAGATCAGCGCCGCCAGTATTATCAAAATCGAATTTCCTGATCAGGAAGAGCCGTTCATCCCCTTTGCCGCACGCATGGGTGCGGCGTTTCTGCATGGCAGTGCGGTGACGATCCACAAGGCGCAGGGCAGTCAATGGCCTGACGTACAGGTCTTTGCGCCCGATATTTATGCCGCCGCGCAATCGGGACGGATCGAGGCGGGATTGCCGCTGTGGAAACGGCTCAGCTACGTTGCGATCACGCGGGCGCAAGAACGATTGTTGTGGGTGACCCGCTACCGTTTGGGCCGCCCGATGAGCGCTTTGACAACATCAGATTTAGTGGCTCCGGCCGTGCCTTTGGAATTGGAACAGGAAGAGATTATATGAGCGGAACGATTGTGATCACTGGCGCGAGTTCTGGCATTGGCCGGGTCACGGCAGAACTGTTTGCCAAGCAGGGCTGGATGGTTGGGGTCATCGCGCGCCGCACAGAGCCTTTGGCAGAGATGGCGATGGCCAGCGACAATATCGTGGTGCTGCCCTGTGATGTGACGGATCCGGTTTCGGTGGATAAGGCTTTCAATCGCTTTGTGAATACCACCGGGCGGCTGGATGTTCTGTTCAACAACGCCGGGATGTTTGGGGTGGTGGCACCAATTGACGAGTTGCCGCTAGAGACGTGGTATGAGGTTGTGAATGTGAACCTGCACGGCATGTTCCTATGCGCGCGCGCGGCCTTTGGTTTGATGCGCAAACAGGATCCACAGGGCGGGCGCATCATCAACAACGGGTCGATCAGTGCCCATGTGCCGCGCGAGGGGTCAATCGCCTATACCACTACGAAACATGCGATCACCGGTATGACCAAAACGCTTAGCCTTGATGGGCGCCCCTTTGACATCGCCTGTGGACAGATTGACATTGGCAACGCGCGCACGCCCATGGTCGAGGATCTGGTCACGCGGACCTTGGCCGAGGGCGGGACCCCGCCAGAGACCATGGATGTGGCGCATGTCTCCGAATCCATTTTGCATATGGCGACCTTGCCGCTGAACGCGAATGTGCAGTTCATGACTGTCATGGCGACGAAAATGCCGTATATTGGGCGAGGTTAACGCCTTTATCAAAGTGATTTGACCAATATGACACAGATCCTGCCCGCCAGAATTGATGAAACGCACAAAGAGGCCGGGTTCTCTTTGCTGGAATTAATGGTGGTCGTAGTGATCATGTCGATCCTTGCGCTGGTGATTGTCCCGCGCGTGATTGACCGGCCTGATCAGGCGCGAGTAGCACGTGTGAAATCGGATCTGGCGACGCTGGAAAGTGCCGTGAACCTTTATCGTCTTGATAACCTTACCTATCCGACGACCCAGCAGGGTCTGGAGGCGCTGGTGACCGCCCCGGTCAGTGAACCTGTGCCACCGAATTTCGCGCAAGGCGGGTATATTGATCGCCTGCCAGAGGACCCTTGGGGGCGGGCGTATCAATATCTTTCGCCCGGCGTTCACGGCGACTTTGACATCTTTACCTTCGGCGCAAATGGCGTGGCCGGGGGGACAGGCACAGATGCGGATATCGGGACATGGAACGCCGAGTGAGCCGCGATGGTGCGGCGGGATTTAGCCTGATCGAACTTATGGTTGTCGTTGCGGTTCTGGCGATCCTGACCACCAGCATCACTCTTTCGGCCAGTCGCCCGCGTGATGGCAACGCCAGCGATTGGGGGCGATTTTCTGCCCTTCATGCACGGTTGCAGGATCAGGCGGTCCTGTCGCGTCAGTTGCTTGGGTTGTCGGTGACGCAGGACGGGTATCAACGGTTGCGCTGGGCCGGGGGGGATTGGCAGGTCTTGGGGGACCGCGTGGCGTGGCGCGACGAGGTGGTGCTGATTGAACCTTTCAGCGCGCTCGCGCCGTTGGAATTTGCACCAAGCGGGCAGGTGACGCCAATGCGTGCGCGGTTTCAGGCGGGTGAGGCCGTGCGGCTCTGTCAAAATGACGGCTGGGGGCCTGTGTCATGCGTGGCGGGCTAAGCGGTGCAGGCAGGCAAGATCAGGGCATCAGCCTGATAGAGATGGTTGTCGCCGTTCTGATCCTGTCCATCGGTGTGATTGCCGGATTCAAAAGCCTGAACCAGTCGCGCCTTGTCATCGGCGGCGAGATGCCTCGGATTATCGCTCATAACGTGGCGCTGAACCGTGCGGCGAACTGGCAGATCCAAGGGGCTGCCATGGCGCAGGGATTGCCTGACACCGTTGTCGCGGGGGGCATCACATGGCAGATCGAGGTCACGTCCGAACCAACACTGGGCGGTTTTGTCGAGGCGCGGATCAAGGTCAGCGCCAAGGATCAACCGGGCGCGATCTATGTGGTCTATGCGCCGCCAGACCCTGCGTTATGATGGGGAAGCATCCTGAAACCAAAGGCTTTTCCCTGCTGGAACTGGTGGCTATTCTGGCGATCTTTGCCATGGTTGCGCTGATCGGGGTGCAGGTCATGCAGTCGACCCTGCGCAGCAGCGAACGCCTGACGGACATCAGCGAGCAAAGCGGCGAGATGGCCGTGGCGCTGTCCCTGCTGCGACAGGATCTGGGCAATGCTGTGCCACGCGCGTTTACCTCGCCAGGAGGAGGCCAACAGCCGGCCATGCTCTTGGGGCAGGGGGGCTTTGCCCTTTCGGTCGGTGGACTGGCCCGGCTTGATCCGGGCGCAAGCGGATTCGGTCGCGTGGTCTGGCGTTATGATCCCACGACCGACCAACTCTTGCGTCAGGTCTGGACATCGCTCAACCCCGGTGATCCGCGTGCGGGCAGTCCAGAGATCGCGTTACTGTCAGGTGTCAAAGCGGTGTCTTTGTTCAGCTATGACGTGCAGGGCGGCTGGCGGCCCGGTTTTGCCTCTGACCCCGGCAATCCGTCGATTTTGCCTTTGGGCGTCAGGGTCAGCATTGATCACAGCCGGGCAGAGACCCTCGATGTCACGGTAAGCCTGCGATGAGCCGGGATCGCGGGGCCGTCCTGATCAACGCGCTGGTCATCGTGCTGGCGATTTCCGCCGTCGCGGCGACGCTGCTGACCCGGTCCGAATCCGCGCGTATCCGCATCTCTGACAGTCAGAACGCCCATCAACTTGCGCTATACCTCGACAGCGCAGAGGCTCTTGTGCCGGGGCTTTTGCAGGAGGTCACCGATGGCTCTGCGGTGCATTTGGAACAGGCCTGGGCCAGTGATGCGCTAGTTTTCCCCATAGAACGGGGCAGCGTCGCGGTTAAGATCGTTGACTTGCAAAGCCGGTTGAACGTCAATTGGCTGATGCGCGACGACCCCTTTGTTCAGGATCTCTTTGCCACCCTGTTCACTGAACTGGATCTGCCGCAATCCCTGCTGCGCGAGATAACCGAATTTGTGGCCCCCAATGGGCCGCTTACGGTCAATGATTATCTCTCGCGCAGGCCGTCAATTCTGCCTCGGGGCGGTCCATTGCTGTCTTTGGATGATCTGCGCGAGGTGGTGGGCATGACACCTGCCCTATTTGCACGGCTCGACCCCTATGTTGCCGCGTTGCCGAATTCATCGCGTCTCAACCTGAATACCGCGTCCAAGCCGTTGCGCGCGGCGGCACTGCGGCCCTTGCCGCCTAAGGTGCAGACAGAATTCCTGAACCGCGATACGCCGATCCTCGCCCTTTCGGATCTGCGCCGTCGGGTGATGGAGGTGCTTGAGACCGAAGACATCGATGATCTTCCCGTGTCCCTTTTGACGGTCTCCAGCAACAGGTTTCAGGTAGAGCTGAGGGCAGAGTTGGATGGGATGGTGCAACGCAGAAAACTGTTGTTCCAGATCCTGCCCGCGACAGAGCGACCGATCCGTCGAGGACTGCGTTGGGCGGTATATGATTGATACGCCACGGCAGTTTGCCCATAGTGCGCGCGACCGGAAAAGGGCACAAACCTTGCGCAGATGGATGCAACACATATGACGCGGGCAAAACGCATCACGGGCCTGCCGACAATCTGGCGGATCGGCAGCGCGCTCCCTAACGGGCCACATGTGGCCAGCGTGCCCGGTGCGCTTGCCCCGTTGTTGCCGCTGGATCTCCCCGAAAAATTGCGCGGTGCTGCGCGCGAGCGTGTGGCAGAGCGGCAGTTGGTGGAACAGCTTTCCATGCCGCCCGGTGGCTTTGAAATGCGCCCGTTCTTGCCCAAAGGTGCGAAACTCTGGACCAAGGTGCTGGTCGTGGACGCCGGGCTTGCCGGGGCATGGCGCAAAGGGTTGCGTCCGGGGTGCCTTGCGCTGGGTCCGGATTTCTTGCTGCTACCGACCGCGCCGGGGCTGTGGACCATCGAGGTGCAGGGCGAAACGGTGATCGCGCGACTTGGTCCCGAGGATGGCTTTGCCGCAGAGCCGGATCTGGCGCTTGCCCTTTTGGGGCAGGCCTCGCCGCCCAAGGGGGTCTTGCGCATGGGCGGGGCACAGGCGGATCTTGACGCTTTGCTTGCCGGGTTGTCGGTGCCGGTGCTGACCGATCCTGCGGCCCTGAAAAAGGCGGGATTCACCCCGATGCGCTGGACCGATGCACTGGGCGGGCTGGATCTGAAGGATCCGCCAAGCGCGCTTTATGATCGGTTGCGCACCAAGGTGAAACGCTGGCGGGTTGCGGTGATTTGTGCCGTTTTGGCGTTGTCGATCTGGGCGGGCACTTTGGCCCTTGAAATGCAAAAATCCAAGGCTGGGGCGACGCAGGACAGCGAAATCATGCTGGCCTTGGTGCGCGACCATTTTGTTCCAAACGGTCCGGTTCTGGATGTGCGCGCGCAGGTCAACGCGGCACTGCAAGCCGCCGCCGTGCCTGATGCACCAGAGGTCAAAGCTTTGCCGCCGATCACCCAGTTCCAGATCGCGGCCCCGGTTCTGAGCGATGACAGTCTACGCCTTTTGACAGCGGCCTATCGCGCGGACACGGGTTTGGTGATTTCGGTCGAGGCCGTGGATTTCGCGGCGCTGGATCAGGTCACAGAAGATCTGCGCGCGGCCGGGTTCGTTGTCGACCAACTGGACAGTCGCGCCCAGCAATCCGGTGGCGTCGTGGCGCGGTTGCGGCTGGAGTTGGCACAATGAGGCGTGGTGGGCTGATCTACGCGCTTGCGCAATTGTCGGACCGAGAGCGGATTTTGCTGTTGCTGCTCGGCGTTCTCGTCCTCCCGCTTGCCGTCGTTTTTCTGGGGCTGCAACCGCTGATGCAGGCCCGCGACGAGGCGAGGGCCGCCGAGGTCGAGGCAAAGGCGTTGCTGGCATGGGTGTCTGATCAGGTCGAGTCGCTGCCTGCCGAAAGTGGGCAGACAGAGCGCGGCGAGGTTCAGGATATCATCCCGATTGGGATCAGCGGGATTGAGGACAGTCTTGTGACGCTTGGGCTGCGCTCGAATGTGTCCCAACTGGCGAACAGGACGGCGGGGGGGGTGGATTTGACACTGGACGACGCCTCTTTTGATCTGGTCGCGGACTGGCTTGATACGGTGGCACCGATCTGGGGCTACAGGCTTGCCGCCTTTCGGTTTGAATCGCTGTCGCCCGGTTTGGTCAATGCGGCCTTCGAATTGGTGCCTGCCCGATGATCCGCGCGCTTTTCTACCTGTTTGTTTTCATCCTTGGCCTTGGATTTGCCGCGCTTTGGCAGGGGCAAATGCACCATTTACGTTATGTTCTGCCCGGTTTTCTGCCCACAGCCTTGCCCGCATGGACCGATCAGATAGAGGACAGCGCCCGCCTGCGTGGCGGAGAGATGGTGATCAAAGAAGGTGCCCTGCATCCAGAGCTTACACTGCGCTGGACGGCGATTGCCCCAAATACCGAAGGATTGCAGTGGATGCTGTCCCTGACCGGGCAGGGCGTGGATGTCAGCGCGGATCTGCTGGTGCCTTTCTGGCCAGATCGGGCCTTTTTGCGCAACGGTCGTGGAACGATGCTGTTGAACGATCTTGTCGCGGGGTCCGGGGTCGGCGGAGCCGTGCGGATCAATCGTGCGACGGGTCGTCTGGATGGGCTGCTGGACCACCCGCAGCCGAGTGGCGGTTTAACGGCGACAGTGCAACGGATCACTCTGGACGGCGCGCGCCTTGGCGAAGGTCCGCTGCGTATCGAGCTAAGTGCAGACGGCGGATTGAGCGGAACAATTGCCCTGCGCGATGGCCTGACGGATATCGACGGCACGTTAAGCGCATCGCCCGGAGCGGCGATGGGGCAGTTGGATGTGGCGGTCAAGGATGTCACGACCCTGCCCGCCGCCGCGCGTGGCGCATTGGAACGTATAGGGGAGGTCAACGGAAACGCGCTGCGGCTCAGCTTGCCACTGCCTGTGCCCTTTTAGGACAGGTTATGCGATTCGGTCGCAAGGTCTGGGTGTGTTGGCGCTGCTGGGAACAGCTTGAACATCCGGAATACAAGCAGATCGCAGGCGGAAAAGAGCTTTTGCAAGCGGTACTTAGCTGGCATTTAATGGCAGTTGGTGCTAGTCACCCGGAATCGAAGTTCGGTTCATTGTTTTGAGGCAGAAGCGTTTGA
>ERZ887830.1092-NODE-1092-length-15852-cov-5.490789_pt1 | contig 15852 bp, 16 predicted proteins | sample MGYA00521101_ERZ887830 | MGnify/ENA primary metagenome ERZ887830 (study PRJEB32303, sample SAMEA104408592) | aquatic metagenome | biome: Marine water; feature: Pelagic; material: water | place: Baltic Sea | collected 2014-06-05T16:38:00 | depth 1,762 m ... | reverse complement strand
TTTGTCTTTTGCTTCCTTCCTGTTCTTCATCGGCGTGATTTTCTATACCCTGCGCTGGGGCAAGAAAGTCACCGAGAACAACTATTGGAACGAGCATGCAGATACGCTGGAATGGACGCTGACCTCGCCTCCACCAGAGCACACATTCGAGCAGCTGCCAAAGCAGTCTGACTGGGACAAGGGCCACGCGCATTAAGCGTGAGCCACCAAACACCAAAGGGCCTCGCACACGCGGGGCCCTTTTTCGTTTCTCATGCTTCAGACTGCGACAATCCGACTAGGCCCATGCGGGTCTCTGCCCAAAAATGCCAATTCCCCTTTGCCCAATCACGCCCTAAACTGTTGTAATGCCCTATCAATGGATCACCCAGACCGAAGAAAGCCCGACCCAAACCTGGGTTCTTAACCTTTGGCCACACCGCTCTATGACACCGCAGGGGTTCGTCGCTTTCATCGCAATCACATGCGGTATGTTCCTGTTTCCGATCTTTCCCCTGCTGGGCTCGCCCACCCTATGGGTCTTGCTGCCCTTTCTCGTCGCCGCCGTGGCACTGGTCTGGTATTTTCTGCAACGCTCAAACCGGGATGCTGAATTGCGCGAGGTGCTGACCCTGCGCAACGACAGCCTTGAACTCACCCGCCGCACCCCGCGCAAGCCAGAGCAGAACTGGCAGGCCAACCCCTATTGGGTGCGCATCCAGATCCATGCGACGGGTGGCCCGGTTGCCAATTATCTGACCCTCAGCGGCTCTGATCGCGAGGTCGAATTGGGGGCCTTCCTCAGCCCGGATGAGCGGGTCGAACTGTATCGCGACCTGTCAGATCGCCTGCGCCGCCTTGACTATAACGCCCGCTAAGGCCTAACCCGAGCGCAGAAAAGCAACTGTCAGGCCCATAATGACCCTCTGGATAACCTTCGCCGCCATTTTCGTGGCGACCATATTTCTTGGGCTTTGGGTGCACCATGTATTCGAGGGCGAATGGCTGCCTTATGATCTGGCACGCGAATATCGCCTGTCCCGCAAATCGCTGCGGCAGATGGATGCGCAGTGGGCAAAGACAACCGATCGCTCTGACATCGTGGTCACCATGACGACGACACCAAGCCGCATAAACCTGCTGGAACACACCCTCAAAAGCCTGCTTGACCAAACCCGTCCACCGGGGCGCATTGTTTTGAACCTCCCCGCCTACAGCACACGCGAAAAAACCGCCTATGTCCTGCCCGACAGCCTCGAACATCTGGCCTGCCTCGATGTGCAGCCCTGCGATGATCTGGGCCCTGGCACGAAACTGATCCCCCGGCTGGGCACAGAGGCCCCGGACACACCGCTGCTGGTGCTGGATGACGACCGCATCTATCCCCATTGGCTGATCGCGCGCTACGAACAGGCGATGAAAGATCACCCTGACCACGCCCTCACCATGGCGGGGTGGGTCGTGCCGGAAAACCTGACCGATGAGCCAACCACGATCCGCACCAGTTGGCAAATGCTACCCCCTGCACCGATCCGCGCCCCCCGCCTGCGTGCCCCGCGTGAGATAGATGTCATGCTTGGGGTGATGAGCTATCTGGTCAAACCGCGTTTCTTCGATACGGCCGAAATGCAGGCTATTGACGAGGGTCCAGCCGCATTACGCTATGTCGACGACGTCCGCACAAGCGCACTGTGCCACGTCACAAAACTGGTGATCCCGGCCAGAAGCCTTAGCTTCGTCCCATGGCGCCATCGCAACGCCTTTCAGTCGACCCGCCTTGGCCTGATGAACCGCGGCCCCGGCGACCGCGGAGAGCGACACAATACAATCGCAGTCCGCCATTACGCAGACAAATGGCGCGTCGGCGGACCGAAGGCCTAAGTCCTTGTGTCATCTTGGTGCAAATACTCTGGGGTGGTCTGGAGGGGTAAAACCCCTCCAGCGGATCGGATTGCTCCAGCAATCCGATCTCAAGAAAAAGAGCGTCGCAAAGCCCCCATTCTGATCATCCAAGACGGTCCTTGACCATCGGCCCCACCGAACCAAAATCCATCTGGCCGGTGTATTTCGCCTTCAAGACGCCCATAACCTTGCCCATATCACGGATGGATGTGGCCTCTTGGGCCGAAATAGCCGCGTCAATCGCTGCGCCGACTTCGTCGTCGCTCAGCTTTTTGGGCAAGAACTCTTCGATGATCGCGACCTCGGTCTGTTCCCGCTCGGCAAGGTCCAGCCGTCCACCCTCTTCGTAGGCGCGCGCGCTTTCCTGTCGTTGCTTGACCATCTTGCCGAGGATCGCGAGCACATCTGCGTCTGTGACCTCGGCCCCATCGCCTTCACCGCGCAAGGCGATCGCCTTGTCCTTGATCGCCGCATTGATCAGGCGCAGCGTCGCCAGACGGGCCTTATCCTGATTTTTCATCGCGTCTTTCAGACCCGACAATATTCGTTCGTACATAGCCAACGGTCTTCCTTCCCCAAAGGCAAATCCGAGTGTCGGAACATAGTCGCAGCTTTCGGTCAGTGCAATAAATCCGTTACATTGTAATCTATTGTTTTTGCTTGTTAATCTATTTTACTTGCACCCTTGACCCGGTCTTGCCCCCCTCGTAGTGTCCGCGCGATCCAAACAGACAGGGAGTCGTGCCATGCCATTTTCGCAGGGACCAGACGGGGCAACCGCGTGCCTTGCGTTGGCAGACGGAACTTTGTTCTACGGCAAGGGCTTTGGCGCGACAGGCCAGACCGTGGCAGAACTGTGCTTCAACACGGCTATGACCGGCTATCAAGAGATCATGACAGACCCGTCTTATGCGGGCCAGATCGTCATCTTCACCTTTCCCCATGTGGGCAATGTGGGCGTGACACCAGAGGATGACGAAACTGCCGATCCTGTCGCCGCCGCCATGGTGGTCAAATGGGATCCGACCGCGCCGTCCAACTGGCGCGCGACAGAGGATCTGACCGTGTGGCTGACCCGGCGTGGCCGGATCGGGATCGGAGGTCTCGATACGCGCCGCCTGACACGGGTGATCCGTCAGCAAGGCTCGCCCCATGTGGCGCTTGCCCATAATCCGGATGGCAAATTCGATATTGAGGCGCTGGTGGCAGCCGCGCGCGCCTTTCCCGGCCTTGAGGGTCTGGATCTGGCCAAAGATGTCACCTGCACCCAGTCCTATATGTGGGACGAAATGCGGTGGGCCTGGCCAGAGGGCTATACCAAGCGCACGACTCCGGGTCACAAGGTCGTCGCCATCGATTATGGCGCGAAGCGCAACATTCTGCGCTGCCTCGCCTCGGCGGGCTGCGATGTGATCGTGCTGCCGGCAAGTGCAGCGGCCGAAGACGTGCTGGCCCATAATCCAGATGGATTGTTCCTGTCCAACGGCCCGGGCGATCCGGCGGCCACGGGGATTTATGCGGTGCCGATGATCCAGAGCATTCTGGCCCAGACCACGATGCCGGTCTTTGGTATTTGTCTGGGGCATCAGATGTTGGCACTGGCGCTTGGGGCCAAGACCATCAAGATGAACCACGGGCATCACGGCGCGAACCATCCGGTGAAGGATCTGGAAACCGGCAAGGTCGAGATCACCAGCATGAACCACGGCTTTACCGTGGACAGCCAGACCCTGCCTGCTGACGTGATCGAGACGCATGTTTCCCTGTTTGACGGGTCCAACTGTGGCATCCGCACCAAGGACCGTCCGGTGTTTTCGGTACAGTACCACCCAGAGGCCAGTCCCGGCCCGCAGGACAGTTACTACCTATTCGAGCGCTTTGTGCAGGCCATTGATGCGACAAAGGCAACGGTTTTGGCCTAAACCACTAATATGCTCCACAACTTAACCATGTATTAACCATCCCGTTCAATGCTGGCCCCACAAAGGTGGAAATGGCCTGCAAGAATGAGTGTTCCGCATCTTAAGCCCGTCAGAGATGGCAACCGACCAGATGTGCCGCTGCGCTTGCGCCGCCGTCGCCCTTTGGGGCAACTTCTGGTGGACAACGGCGATATCAGCACCTTCGATCAGATGCGGATATTGACCGTTCAAAACCGGGTCGAGGCCCGGTTTGGCGATATCCTTTTGGCACATGGATTGATCGGCAAAGAGCGCCTTTACGCCACCATCGCACGGCAATTCGGGACCGAAGTGGCCGATCTCAAGGCTCAGCCACCAGAGTTGCGCATGATAGAGGCACTGGGCGCGGAATATTGTCTGGAAAAGGCCATTCTGACATGGTGCAAACGGCATGATCAGGTTCTGATCGCCACCGCCCGCCCCGAACAATTCGAGGATCATCGCCTGCTGTTAGAGGCCCTGTTTGGCACGGTGCGCATGGTCATCACCGGAGAGGTCGAATTGCACAACGCGGTGCTGACCAGCCATCCCAAAACCCTGACCCTGCGGGCCGAAACCCGTGTGTCAGAGTCCGAAAGCTGCCGGATCTGGCATTCGCGCTGGATTCAACGCTCTGTGATGGTCGCCCTGATCGTCATGGCAACCGGAGTGATCGCCTTTCCACGGCAGATCTTTCTGGCTTTGATGGCATGGGCGGTTCTGACGCTTGTCGCCAGCACCCTGCTAAAACTCACCGCCGCCATTGCAGAGTTTCGCGCCCCCAAGACCGCAATTCACACCCTGAAGGCCACGTCGCCCATAATCGCAAAGCTGCCGACCGTATCCATCCTGATCCCACTGGCGCACGAACCAAAGATCGCCAAGCGCCTGATCGCGCGTCTGGAACGGCTCGACTATCCGCGAGAATTGCTTGATATCTGTCTGGTGGTCGAGGCTGACGACGAGGAAACTCTTACGGCGCTGGGTTTGATAGAGCTTCCGGGTTTCATCCGCGTGATCCCTGTGCCCGACAGCCCGCTGCGTACCAAGCCGCGCGCGTTGAATTATGCGCTGGATTTTTGTCGCGGTGTGATTGTCGGCGTCTATGATGCAGAGGACGCGCCCGCCCCCGATCAGATCCGCAAAGTCGTGCGCCGTTTTCACGAACGCGGGCCAGATGTGGCCTGTCTGCAGGGCGTTCTGGATTTCTACAACAGTCGCACCAATTGGTTATCCCGTTGTTTTGCCATCGAATATGCCGCGTGGTTTCGGGTGATCCTGCCCGGTATCGTCCGCCTTGGCATGGTCATCCCGCTTGGCGGAACGACCCTGTTCTTTCGCCGCAAAGCCCTAGAGGCTCTTGGCGGCTGGGACGCCCATAACGTGACCGAGGATGCGGATCTGGGCATCCGGCTTGCGCGTCAAGGCTATCGCACTGAATTGATCGACACTGTGACAGAAGAAGAGGCGAATTGCTGGTTCTGGCCTTGGGTCAAGCAACGCTCGCGCTGGCTAAAGGGCTATGCGATCACATGGGCCGTTCATAGCCGCAACCCGGTTCAGTTGTGGCGCGATCTTGGGACATGGCGCTTTTTTGGGGTGCAATTGTTCTTTCTGACCACGCTGTCGCAATTCGTTCTTGCGCCGATCCTGTGGTCCTTTTTGATCATCCCCCTCGGTCTGCCACATCCGTTTTCACATGTGGCCAGCAACGATGCCTTTCTGACCCTGTCGGCGGTCTTTATTCTGGCCGAAGTCACCACGGTGTCGATCGGCGTTTTTGCCGTGCGCGACATCAAACACCGGTTTTTGGTGCCATGGGTGCCGACGCTGGTCCTGTATTTCCCACTGGCGGCACTGGCCGCCTACAAAGGTCTGTTCGAACTGATCACCCGACCGTTCTATTGGGACAAGACCCAACACGGTCACAGAGACGATGGCACAGACCCGTCAGGCCCTAACCAACCCGCTGAATGATCGTGGCATCGGTGCGCAACCGGGTCTCAAACGCCCGCGAAATATGGGCATAGGTCGCCTTGTCCGCCGCCTCGCCATCGCCGTTTTCAATCGCCGTGACAATCGCCTCATGCTCTGCCAGAGCAACCTCTCCGCGCCCCTCGGCCGCCAGCGAGGTCGTCGCCAGCAAGGCCATAGAGCGATGCACCAGATCCAGTTGGCGGACCAGAAACCGGTTATGCGAGGCCAGATGGATCTGCTTGTGAAAGCGCCGGTTCGCCCGTGACAGCGCCTTGGGGTCATTCACCAGCACGCGATCTTCCTCAAGCATTTCGCGCAGCACCTTCACCTCTTCGGGGGCGGCATGACGTGCGGCCAGCCGGGCCGCCAAGCCCTCTAATTCGGCACGCACCACGTAAAGCTCTGCCAACTCGCTATGATCCAGCGAGGCGACAATCAGGCTGCGCCCGTCGCGCGTCAGCAGGGATTGCGTTTCCAGCCGCTGCAAGGCCTCGCGGATCGGCGTGCGCGACACCCCGAAACGGTCGGCAAGCTCGCTCTCGACCAAACGATCACCGGGGCGATACAGCCCGATATCGATGGCCTCGAGGATAAGCCCGTAGGCGTCTTTCACTTGTAGCTTTGAATCTGCCATATCCGCCTCTTGCTGCCTGAGACACCTTAGCCACGCTCCGGTCCTGCGATCAACCCAACAGAGATTGCCTCGACCGTCTCTGCGCGCTAGGTGATCCATATGCCTCAGACAAGTTTCAAATCCGTCCGCCATTGGGTCTTTGACCTCGACAACACGCTGTATCACCCCTCGGCGCGCCTGTTCGATCAGATAGAGCAGCGCATGGTCGCGTGGATCATGCGCGAATTGATGGTGGATAAAGCCGCCGCCAACCGCCTGCGTGCAGCCTATTGGACCCAGCATGGCACGACGCTGGCGGGGCTTATGGCAGAGCACGGCATTGATCCATGGGACTTTTTGCACGACGTGCATGACATCTCGACAGATCATCTGCACGCCGACCCCGATCTTGCCGACCTGATCCGCGCCCTGCCCGGACGGCGCATCGTCTACACCAATGGCGATGCCTTCTATGCACAGCGGGTGCTTGAGGCACGCGGGCTGGGCGATGTGTTTGACGCGGTCTACGGTGTCGAGCACGCCAATTTTCGCCCAAAACCAGAACGTGTGGCATTCGAGGCCGTGTTCACAAAGGGTGGCGTCACCCCGCAGACCGCCGCCATGTTCGAGGATGATACGCGCAACCTGATAGAGCCGCACGCCATGGGAATGCGCACGGTGCATGTGGCCCCCGACCCGACGCCGCATCCCCATATCCATCACCACACCGATGACCTGACGGGCTTTCTGTCGCAGATCCTTGGCGCGCCCTTTCCCAGACCCGCCGACCAGCCTAACTAAGGCGCATGGCTGAACACGTTGACATTCTAATCTCTGGTGGCGGGATCGCCGGACTGACCGCTGCCGCTGCTTTTGGGCAGGCCGGGTTCTCTGTTCTGCTGGTCGATCCTGCCGTGCCTGTGGAACAAGGATCTGATCCAGCGGCTGACCTTCGCTCGACCGCCTATCTGCCGCCGGCCCGCGCGCTGTTTGAACAGATCGGCCTTTGGGATCTGCTGTCGCCGCATGCGGTCCCCCTTGATGCCCTGCGCATCATCGACACCACGGGAACCCCGCCCGAGATCACCGAGACCCGTACCTTTGATCCCAGCGATCTGGACGAGACGACCTTTGGCTGGAACCTGCCCAACTGGCTGACCCGCCGCGAACTTGCCGCCGCCATTGCGCGCCAACCGGGCGTGGAATTGGCGCTTGGCACAGGGTTTGCCTCGATGCTGCAACGCAGCCGCGAGGCGATTGTCACCCTGAGCGACAAGCGCCAGATCCGCGCGCGTCTGGTCATTGGCGCGGATGGACGCGCCTCACCTGTGCGCGAGGCCGCCGGGATCGGCGTGCAAACCCAACGCTACGGGCAAAAGGTGCTGGCCTTCAGCGCCACACATGTCCTGCCCCACGAAAATATCTCTACCGAAATCTACAATCAGGGTGGGGCATTCACGACCGTCCCCCTGCCCGATCACGAGGGCAGGCCCGCCTCTGCCATTGTCTGGATGAATGACGGGCCACGGGCGCAGGCGCTTGATGCGATGGACGCGGTAAACTTCAACGCGGAAATGACGCAGCGCGCCTGTGGTCTCCTCGGCCCTATGGAACGGATCGGCGGCCTGCGCGCCTGGCCCGTCATCACCCAACGCGCCACCACGCTTACCTCTGCGCGCACCGCCCTGATCGCAGAGGCCGCGCATGTGCTGCCCCCCATCGGCGCGCAGGGTCTGAACACGTCACTTCACGACGTGGCCGCCCTGCTGAGCCTTGCCCAAAACGCCCCCGATGCGCTTGGCACCCCGCCACAAATGGCCGCTTACGAAAAGACCCGCGCCCGCGACATCGCCCTGCGCGCCCGCGCCATCGATGTCTTCAACCGCATCTGCAAATCCGGCGAAAGCCCGGTTCAGGCCCTGCGCCGCGGCGGGCTGAAACTGGTGCATGACATCGCCCCCCTGCGCAAAGCGATAATGCGCGCCGGTATTGGCCCAAACTGACCCCTGATCATGAAAACGCCGCCCAGATCCGGGCGGCGGGCCCCAAAGCTGCCAAAGGCAGATTTGGGGAACGTAAAGCGCCGCGTAAGCGGCACTTTTTGGTTAAGACCGGCTCAGAACACCTGATCCAGCGCCGCCTCTAACCGCGCGACAGAGGCATCCACGTCATAGAGCTTGTCCAGACCGAACAGGCCCAGTCGGAACGACTTATACTCTGGCCCTTCGTCGCATTGCAGAGGCACGCCGGCCGCGATCTGCATCCCCAGCGCCGCAAAGGCTTTGCCGTTCTGCACATCGCCATTCTGCGTATAGCTGACCACAACGCCGGGGGCCTCGAACCCTTCAGCGGCCACAGATTTCACGCCACGCGCCGCAAGGGCCGCACGCACCCGTTTGCCCTGCTCCCACTGGGCATCGCGCAATTTGTCAAAGCCATAGTCGCGCGTCTCTGCCATCGCATCGCGAAAGCCTTTCAGCGCGTCCGTCGGCATGGTCGCGTGATAGGCGTGACCGCCATTTTCATAGGCCTCCATGATGGCCAGCCATTTGCCCAGATCGACGGCAAAGCTGGTGGATTGGGTGGCTTTCGTCTTGGCCAAAGCTACCTCTGACAGCATCACCAGACCGGCTGACGGCGAGGCCGACCAGCCCTTTTGCGGGGCCGAGATCAACACATCGACGCCTGTCGCCTTCATATCGACCCACGCGCAGCCCGAGGCGATACAGTCCAGCACGAACAACCCGCCCACAGAATGCACCGCATCGGTGACCTTGCGGATATAATCATCCGGCAGGATCATCCCCGAGGATGTCTCGACGTGGGGGGCAAAAACCACCTCGGGGCGCTCGGATTCGATCCGCGCCACGACGTCCTCGATGGGCGCTGGCGCAAAGGGCGCATCCACCGCATTTCCAGAGCGGCGCGCCTTCATCACGATCTCTTCGGAAGGGACCGAACCCATCTCGAAAATCTGGCTCCAGCGATACGAGAACCAGCCGTTGCGAATGACCAGCGCCTTGCGCCCCGTCGCGAACTGGCGCGCGACCGCCTCCATCGCGTAGGTGCCGCCGCCGGGGACCAGAACCACGGCGTCCGCCTGATAGACCTCGCGCAACATGCCCGAAATATCCCGCATCACACCCTGAAACTCGGCGCTCATGTGGTTCAGCGAACGATCGGTGAAGACCACCGAATATTCCAGCAACCCGTCCGGATCGACGGTATCAAGTAAAGCAGTCATATGATGTTCCTCTCACGACCTGTTTTCCCATCTATATGCGGTGTCGGGGGACGGGATCAAATTGCAAAACCCTTAGTCTCTCAGAGACGCAAGCAGGCCTTTGAAACCAATGGGTTATTTATTTGTGGTGTTCCGACAACGGCCCCGGCCGACGCTCTTCGCTAAGCAGAACATTGGCCTCGACATTGCCCACGCCGGGCAACGTCATGATGCGGCGGCGCAAGACACGTTCAAAATCGGCCAGATCACGCGCCATGACTCGCAGGCGGTAATCATATAGCCCCAGCACATGCTCAATCGTCTGAATCTCGGGGATCGCGCTTACCGCACGTTCAAAGTCGTCAAGGCTGACGCGGCCTTTGGTTGCCAGCTTGACCCCCAGAAACACTGTCACCCCAAACCCCAGCGCCTCACGGTCCAAATCCAACCGTCGCCCACTGATTATTCCCGCCTTTTCAAGTCGTTGCACCCGTCGCCATGCCGCGGGCTGGCTAAGGCCAAACCGCTGGCCCAACACGCTCGCGGGCTGTGTGGCATCTTCGGACAGGGCGCGCAGCAGGCCCAGATCGGTGTCGTCGATATCGATCACAGGGGCAGCGCCTGTTCCGATTTCACCACCGCCACATGCATCAAGGCCTCGATATCCGCGATATGGGGCAGCGCAAGGATGCGTGAGCGATACAGCGTCTGGTAATGCGCCATATCGCGGGCAATCACGCTGAGGCGCACATCGACCTTGCCCAGAAACGTCTGAATTTCCACGACTTCCGGCACCTCGCGCGCGGCCTCTATGAATTCCTCGAACGCGCGGCGCTGGGTTTTGTCCAGCGTAAAGCGCAAGGACACCTCGACGGCATAGCCAAGCGCGCGCCAGTCCACGACAGCCCTCACCCCCCTTATCACCCCACTGCTGCGCAGTTTTTCCAACCGCCGCGCCGTACGGGACGCCGTGGCCGCGATACGCTCTGCCAGTTCGGTCACAGACAACGGCGGCTCTTCCTGCAAACGTCGCAACAATCGCCGATCCAGATCGTCAAGCATGATTATTCACATATTTTCCAAATTTACGTATGATTACTCCCATAATTTTTAAATTACCAGACCCAGATGCACTCGCTTTCCCCAGCCCCCGCTCTTATTGTTCGCGCCAGACTGAAACTGAAATTCCGACCAAAGGACCAAGACATGCGCGTATATTATGACCGTGACTGCGACATCAACATGATCAAAGACATGAAGGTGGCGATTCTGGGCTATGGCAGCCAGGGCCACGCCCATGCGCTGAACCTGCGCGACAGCGGCGCGAAAAACGTGGTCGTCGCCCTGCGCGAGGGATCTGCCTCTATCGCCAAGGCCGAAGGCGAAGGCCTGAAAACCATGGGTATCGCCGAAGCCGCCGCCTGGGCCGACCTGATTATGTTCACCATGCCCGACGAATTGCAGGCCGAAACCTACAAGAAATACGTGCGTGACAACATCAAGCCGGGTGCCGCCATCGCGTTCGCCCACGGTCTGAACGTCCACTTTGGCCTGATCGAGGCTTCCAAAGACGTCGACGTCATCATGATGGCGCCAAAAGGCCCCGGCCACACCGTGCGCGGCGAATACACCAAAGGCGGCGGCGTGCCCTGCCTTGTGGCCGTTGACAATGACGCCTCCGGTCGCGCGCTGGAAATCGGTCTGTCCTATTGCTCTGCCATCGGTGGCGGTCGTTCCGGCATCATCGAGACGAACTTTCGCGAGGAATGCGAAACCGACCTGTTCGGCGAACAGGCCGTGCTGTGTGGTGGTCTGGTCGAGCTGATCCGCATGGGGTTCGAGACGCTGGTCGAGGCCGGTTATGCGCCTGAAATGGCCTATTTCGAGTGTCTGCATGAGGTCAAGCTGATCGTTGACCTGATCTACGAAGGCGGCATCGCCAACATGAACTACTCGATCTCCAACACGGCCGAGTATGGCGAATACGTCTCTGGCCCGCGCATCCTGCCCTACGACGAGACAAAGGCACGGATGAAGGCTGTTCTCAGCGACATCCAGTCCGGCAAATTCGTCCGTGACTTCATGCTGGAAAACGCTGTCGGTCAGCCCTCGTTCAAGGCCACCCGTCGTATCAACGACGAGCACCAGATCGAAGCCACCGGCGAGACCCTGCGCGGCATGATGCCATGGATCTCTGCTGGCAAGATGGTCGACAAGTCCAAGAACTAAGATCATCCCTCTGGACTGCAAACGCGGTCCGAACCATAAAACGCAAAACGGGGCGCAGGTCGCCCCGTTTTTTGTCGGTGAAAGAGACAGATGCAACAGCCAGAAATAAAGCCACAAAGCTGGATTATGGTGGGCCTGCTGGGGATCACGTGGGGCTCTACCTTTCTGGTGATCGAACTCGCGTTACAAGGGATCAGCCCGGCATGGCTTGCCGCCTCGCGAATCATGTTCGCGGCAGCCTTAATGGTCCTCGTGCAATGGATCCGCCGCGCGCCCCTGTTTCTGGAGCCCGCTACCGGAAAAACATGGGGTACCCTGATCGCCATCGCGCTGCTGTCCTCTGCCCTGCCCTTCAACCTGCTGGCATGGGGGCAGCAATATGTCACCTCTGGCTTTGCAGGCGTCTCGATGGCGGCGGTTGTCCTGATCGTCCTGCCCCTTGCGCATGTCCTGATCCCCGGAGAACGTATGACATGGCGACGCGTGGTCGGCTTTGCCATCGGCTTTGTCGGGATCTGCGTCCTGATCGGCGGGCAGGCCTTTGACAGCACCGGCAGCCCGTTGGAACCATGGGGGCGCGCGGCCTGCCTTGGGGTCGCTGTCTGCTACGCCTTTAGCTCGATCCTGATGCGCCGCCTGCCCGCAGTCGATTCGGTCAATCTCGCAGGCGTGCTGCTCTATATCAGCGCCGCCTTTGTCCTGCCCACCGCCCTGATCCGCGAAGGCCTGCCGCCCCTCGTGACCCGCGAAACGCTGATGTGGATCGCGCTGCTCGGCCTCGTTCCGACCGCCGGGGCCAATGTCCTGCGTGTCATGGTCATCCGTCAGGCCGGTCCGGTCTTTATGAGCATTACCAACTACATCGTGCCGGTCTGGTCCGTCCTCATTGGCTGGCTCATCCTTGCCGAACCCCTGCCGCACAGCCTGATCCTTGCCATGTCCCTGATCCTCGCAGGAGTCGGCCTCAGCCAGTACGGTGCGTTGCGGCGATTGTTCAAAGGCAAGCCATAGCATCCGGGCACACCGCTCTGGCTTTGCCAGAGGCAAAGCCAGAGCACGTAACGCGGCGCTTTAGCGCCACAATTTGGTTAAAACCCGCTCAAACAGAGGCCACAGCCTCGACCTCTGCGACAATCCCGTTGACCATCTGGCTCAACAGGGCCTCGTCCTCGCATTCCGCCATCACCCGGATCAGGGGCTCTGTCCCGGATTTGCGGATCAACAGACGCCCGGTGCCCAGCAATTGCGCCTCAGCCTGCGATATCGCCGCCTGTACGCTGGCGATCTGCAACGGTTCTTGCCCCTCAGCATAGCGCACATTCTTCAGCATCTGAGGCACAGGTTCAAACCGGGACGCAAGATCAGAGGCGCTTTTGCCCGTCTCGACCATCGCCGCCAGAAACTGCAACCCCGCGATCAAGCCATCCCCGGTCGTCACAAAATCTGTCATCACGATATGGCCCGACTGCTCGCCGCCAAGGTTCCAGCCGCCGCGGCGCATCGCCTCGACCACATAACGGTCGCCGACCCCGGTGCGTTGCAGATCGATTGAATGGCTGTTCAGATAGCGTTCAAGCCCAAGGTTGGACATGACCGTCGCAACCAGCGTGTTGCCCACCAGCCGCTCGCGCTCGGCCCATCGGGTCGCCAGCAAGGCCATGAACTGATCACCATCGGCAACGGTGCCATTCTCGTCAAGGATCATCACCCGGTCGGCATCGCCGTCCAGACAGATCCCCACATGCGCGCCCGTGCGCCGGATCGTTTCTGCTGCCAATGCCGTGTTGGTCGAGCCGCAGCCGTCGTTGATATTATAACCATTTGGCGTCACCCCGATCGGGATCACCTCTGCGCCCAATTCCCACAGCACCTCTGGGGCAGACCGATAGGCCGCGCCATTTGCGCAATCGATCACCACCTTGAGACGCGACAGGCGCTCTCCGGTGAAGGTGGTCTTGGCATATTCCATATAGCGCCCGCGACCGTCCTCGATCCGACGCGCGCGCCCGATGTTTTCCGGTTTGGCCGGGGCGATCTCTTGTTGCACCAGAACCTCGATCTCTGCCTCGGCCTGATCGGACAGCTTGAACCCGTCGGGGCCAAAAAACTTGATGCCATTGTCCTGGTGCGGGTTGTGGCTGGCAGAGATCATGATCCCCAGATCGGCGCGCATCGAATGGGTCAACAAACCCACCGCAGGCGTTGGCACCGGCCCCAGCAGCAGCACATTCATGCCCGTCGATGTCAGCCCCGCCGTCAGCGCCGTCTCGATCATATAGCCGGACAGACGCGTGTCTTTGCCGATCACGACACGATGCCCATTGGCCCCGTCAGAGCGAAAATACCGCCCCGCCGCCGCGCCTAGCCGCAAGGCCATCTCGGCAGTCATCGGGTAGGAGTTGGCCCGCCCCCGCACGCCATCCGTCCCAAATAATTTACGCATTCATCAGTCGTCCTGTTGGAGCGCCACATGCATGCGCATGGCCTGCGATGTCGCGCGTGTATCGTGGACGCGCAGGATTTGTGCCCCCTGCATTGCGCCCTGTAGAGCCACTGCGACAGACCCGCCCAAGGTATCCTTTGCCTCGTCGCCCCCGCCAATGATCCGGATGAAGCTTTTACGCGACGCCCCCAGCAGAATAGGCACGCCGAAATCATGGAAAATCGACAGCCCGCGCAGCAGTGTCATGTTATGTTCCAAGGTCTTGGCAAAACCAATACCCGGATCGACAATAAGATTGTCTCGGCGGATACCTGCCGCAAGGGCAGCCTCTACCTGTGCGGCGATATCGTCATACACGTCCAGCAGAATATCTTCGTATTGCGTGAGCGAGGCCATAATTTCCGGCGTACCCCGAGAGTGCATCAGACAGGTCGGCACATCATAGTCCCGAACTGTCGCCAGCATCTCTGGATCAAAGCGCAATCCGCTGACATCATTGATGATATCTGCGCCCGCCTCAACAGCGGCGCGCGCCACTTTGGCCTTTCGGGTGTCGATGCTGATCGGCGTGGTGATGCCCGCCTCGCGAATGGCCTTGATCACCGGAGCGGTGCGGCGCAATTCCTCGTCGGTATCCACCTCTTTTGCGCCGGGCCGCGTGCTTTCGCCCCCGATTTCGATCAGATCGACCTCTTTGGCCATCTCATGCGCGCGCGCCACCGCCTTTGCATGGTCCTGAAACGCGCCCGGATCTGAAAAGCTGTCAGGGGTTACGTTCAAAATGCCCAGCACGCGGGGAATATCCAGACTGAGACCGCACAAATCGGGACGCGGCGCGCTGAGCCTGTCCAGATCCGCCTGCGGCAAATCGCTGGCGCGCAGATAGTCACTGCTGCCCCCCTCGCTCCGGGTCAGGACCGTGTCAAACCAGACATGATCGCATCCCCCCAGCGGAAACATTGTTTTCTGTGGCCCCTCAGGGACATAGCCCGGATGAGCCGACAGCACTTTTTTCAACCCCATCCGGGGAATCGGTTGCAGACGATTGGTCATAAGGCAGACTCCAGCTGGATCTCGCGCGCGGGCAGCACCGTGTTCGGGGGGGCCACGCCCAAGGTCACAAGTTCAACGGCGTTCATCTGCATCGCAAACCATGCCGCCAAAGCCAGAGACTCGCACGGCGCAATATTCGGCCCCTCTACCGCGTCCAGCACGATTTTGGAGGGGGCCCAGACAGAAATCTTATCGTTCTTGATCGCCCAATCCAGTTCAGTTCGTGTACCGACAACCATGCATCGGCTTTCAAGCCCTGCCAGAACCCACGCTTTTTGATCCAGCGCCAAAAGGTCGATCCGCCGCTGGACCGAGGCACGATCCGACTGCGGGATCGGACCGCTGGGATATTCAACACAGAAAATCAAAGGCTTGCCCAGTGCCATCAGGTCATCGACAAGATGAGCCACCTGACCAGAGGCAACCGCGGCATCGCTGAGATAGACCACAACGGGCCGTGGACCCGCCTCTTACGGCCCCTCTGCCCGTTCCT
>ERZ887830.1087-NODE-1087-length-15919-cov-10.042423_pt1 | contig 15919 bp, 9 predicted proteins | sample MGYA00521101_ERZ887830 | MGnify/ENA primary metagenome ERZ887830 (study PRJEB32303, sample SAMEA104408592) | aquatic metagenome | biome: Marine water; feature: Pelagic; material: water | place: Baltic Sea | collected 2014-06-05T16:38:00 | depth 1,762 m ... | reverse complement strand
TACAGTCTGCAACAGACCTGCAGTCTGCCTTAATGAGGGAGCGTAAACGAACCGCACCTTTTTTGACTAACTATGCGCCCAAGCTCCCGGAGACACGGGCGGTTAAATTTTTTGAGGAGTGTCAATGGCGTGTAGAGAAAAGTCGCGATGGAGCGGCTTTACAAGGAGCGATGGCAGGTGAGGGCCAGTGGGAGTCTGTTTCCATACCTCACTATGGACCACCACTTGGAAAAGCTGCGACTTATTATCGAGTCTGTTTTGATTTGTCGGACGAAATTGTGAATCAAGAAGCGATTATACTTTGTTTTGATGCGGTGGATTATCGCTGTCAGCCCTATTTAAATGGGGTATGCCTAGGTGAGCATGAAGGGATTTTTGAGGCGTTTGAGTTTGACGTTACCGGGATCGTTCAACCTGCGGGTAATACCTTGTTGGTACGGGTGGAAAATGATCACACCATGTTAGGTGAAGCGTTCGAGGAGGGTCAGGTCGATGGTGATAAGATTTATGCAGCTACTGGACTGGGCTACGACGATCCCGAATTAGGTTGGCATCATTGCCCGGCAGGAATGGGTATATGGCAACCTTTTCGTATTGAAGGACGCTCGCGTCTAGCGGTGGTGGATGTTTACGTGCAGCCCAAGCCGAGCTTAGATTCGGTCGAGCTTTTCATTGAAGTCGACAACCGAGGGAGCAGTCACTCTGAAAAAGTCGGTTTCCTTGTTTCAGTTTACGGGCAGAATTTTGAGGCCGCGGTGTATACTGATCATCTGTTTAGCCCCAGCACTAAGCCAGAGGGAGGTTTTGGCGATCTTGACAAAGAATTGGAAGATACATTACCACTTTTGGCGGGATCCGGACGCAACTATTTCAAGTTGATTCTCCCCATGGCTGAGCCGCGGATCTGGAATACAGAGACGCCATGGCTGTATCAAGCGCAGGTCCGACTGGTGGATGCAGCGGGCACGCTACTGGATGTGGCGAGTCAGCAATTTGGGATGCGTAGTTTTGAGCAAGATGAGACGACTGAGCCCAAGGGTAAATTCTATTTGAATGGAAGTGAGATCCGTTTGCGCGGTGCGAACACGATGGGGAATCTCGATCTGTGTGTGTTTCGCAATGATACGGAGCAATTGATCGATGATATATTGTTGGCGCGATTGACGCATATGAATTTTCTGCGACTGACGCAGCACCCTGTACAAAAAGCTATTTATGAATACTGCGACCAACTTGGCATGCTGTTGCAGACTGATTTACCTCTGTTCGGAACTTTACGGCGCAATCAATTTTTGGAATGCGTGCGTCAGGCTGGGGCGATGGAGAAACTCGTTCGCTCACACCCCTCAAATGTGCTAGTTTCGTTTATTAATGAACCATTTCCGAATGGGCGAAGTCGGCCGCATCGGTTCCTCGAGCGAGAGGAGATGCAACTCTTTTACAAGCTAGCGATAGATGAGGTTCGTCGGCACAACAAAGATCGCGTAATCAAATGTGTCGATGGCGATTATGATCCACCAGCGGAGTTTGGAATGCCAGACAATCACTGTTATTGCGGCTGGTATTTAGGGCACGGCGTCGACCTAGGATTACTGCATGCGGGCCATTGGATGCCGGTCAAGTCTGGGTGGCATTTTGGTTGTGGGGAGTTCGGAGCAGAAGGCTTGGATTCACTAGAGGTGATGCAGGCACATTACCCAAAAGAGTGGCTTCCAGCGACCTTGGAATCGGACTGGAATCCTGGGGTCATTCCAAAAGCACAAAGTATTAATTTCCACGGGTTGTGGTATGACACACCTAGTGATATTAAGGGATGGATCGAGGCGAGCCAAGATCATCAGGAGTGGGTTAATCGCTTGATGACAGAAGCCTTTCGAAGAATCCCCGGAATGAATACTTTTGCGATTCACCTTTTTATTGATGCCTGGCCGGCAGGGTGGATGAAAACCATTATGGATGTGAACCGCATCCCGAAAAAATCGTGGTTCAGTTATCGCGATGCATTGACGCCGTTAGCAGTTTCTCTTCGTTGTGATCGTACTGCTGGTATCGCGGGTGAGCGCATCGAGGTGGAACCATGAGTCATTAATGACCCATGGTTCCTCAGAATTGTCGATTGGAATATGAGCTAAGCTGTGAGGGGAGCTCGCTCCATCGCGGGAGTGCCGCTGCACGGATTGAGTCGGTTGCTCCAGTCGGGCAAGGGGTCGTTCAATTTGAACTGCCAGATGTGGTAGCTGAGACTCGGTGTTACATCAATCTTAGCCTAGTGGATGCAGCAGGAACTGCGCTCCATAGTACGGAGTTGATGCTCGATGTGTATCCAAAGCTGGAGCGCCTTAGCGATGTGGGTCGCATCTGTCTCTTGGGTGAGCAATCAGCAGGGCGTGAGTGGCTGGGCGAACTTTCTGATTTCAGCGATAGTGAAGTATCGATCAGTGATGCCTCAGTCATCGTGATTACGGATATTAGTGCCTACGTTAAAGCCGCTCAAGAAGTGGATGCTGCCGTGCGCGATGGAGCGGTTGCACTTTTCCATCCGATGCCTGTGGGTAGCTATCGAATTGGAACCGCTACGGTCGAGGTTAAGAAGGCGGGTATGGGGCCCAGGCATTTTGTTTCATGCCAAACAGGGCATAAGGTGGTGGCTGGATTTAATAAGAATGCGTTTAAATTTTGGTACGATGAAAGTCGTGGTTATCCCAGTCCGCTGATTGATTCCACGCTAGAAGCGGACTCGTGGGAGTGCATTTTAAAGACTAGCGATGGTGGCTGGGGTCGCTCTTGGGGGGCGGTAATGGCTGCTGGTGAAAGATCATATGGCAAGGGCAAGTGGCGAATTTGCCAAGTCGACTTGTTGCACCGCGTAAAAACGAATCCTGCAGCTAAAATCTTTGCCATGCGTATGCTTGAACCAGTTCGTTGTTCTATCGCACCACTAGCAGTTCAATAAACCGAAGATTTTGATACTGATTCACCCTTTATAAAATAGAAATAATCATGCAACTTTTTGGACTACCTTTACTCGATATACTCGTAATTATAATTTATTTCTTGGTCGTGCTGTGGATTGGCTATCGCGCCATGCAGCGGATCAATAATTCGGAGGATTACTTTTTAGCAGGTCGAAAATTTGGAAAAGGCATCCAGACCTTTGCTGCCTTTGGCCAGGGGACTAGTGCCGAGTCAGCAGTGACTACCACGACGATGGTAAGCACGAATGGCGCGGCTGGAATCGGCATGGGCTTAATCAGTGGGATCATAGCAATGCCAATTTTCTGGATGACTACTATGTGGTACCGGCGTTTACGCTACCTCAGCCTAGCAGAATTTTTTGCCGAGCGTTATGGCTCTAAGCGTATGGCTGGGTTTTATGCCATTATTCAGACGCTGCTTTTTATGATCGTAGCTGCGACCGGATTTACTGCGATGTCAAAGACGGTGGCAGCGATTGCGGAAAAACCTGAAGCATCACTTACGCAAATAGAGCTTAGCGAACGTGCTTTGGCTACCGAACTTGGAGTGCTGCAAGATAAGGATTATCGTTTGCTGACGGATCCTGAATTAAGTCGAATGAAGGAATTGGTCGCCATGAGTCCGCAGTCAAATTTTAGCACGATCAATCGCACTTATTTAACTATTGGCTTAGCGATTATAATTTTGCTGTACGCAGTATCTGGTGGCTTAGAAGCGGCCTTTATTACAGATATGATCCAAGGTGTTTTCATCATATTGCTCACTTTGATGCTCATCCCGTTTGCGATGGCTAAGATAAATATGGTTTATGAAGTTGAGGGGATACTGGGGACCTTCAAGGCGTTCCATACGCACCTACCAGAAGCATTTTTTCAGGTACTTGGGTCGCCGAATTTGCCGCAGTTTACATGGTATTTTATCGTGGCTTTTGGACTGCTCTTCATGGTCAACACAGGAGTACAGGCTAATCAACTAACAGCGGCCGGTTCTGCAAAAGATGATGAGACTGCCCGTATCGGCTTCATTACCGGAATTTTTATCAAGCGCTATTGTAGTGTTATCTGGGGCTTTTTGGCGATGATGACCTTGTTACTTTACGGGGCTAAGGTCAGCGATCCCGATATGGTCTGGGGGATGGCGACCCGTGATCTTTTGCCAACAGGATTAGTAGGCTTAATGATTGCTTGTCTGATGGCCGCTTTAATGTCGACCGCCGATGCCTTGATGCTGACCAGCTCATCGCTTCTGACTAATAATGTCTACAAGCCTCTATGTCCTGGGAAGAGTGAGTCGCACTATGTTTTAATGGGGCGAATTTTTTGTTTGGCTTATATCGTAGGTGGAGTCGCGATAGCGTTAGTATTAGATGATGTCTTTACTCTTTTTCTGTTTATGATCACGTTTAATTCTGTGATAGCCGCGGTTTTTTGGCTGGGGATGGTTTGGCGACGTGCGAGTCGCTCTGCTGCATGGGTCTCGATTATCGTGACGACCCTCTTTACTTTGTTGTTGCCGCTACTTGTGCCACTTTGGCCAGGTGTGCGCAGTAGTGAATTTTTGGCAAAGGAAACTGCTGGCTATGCCGTTGAGCGGATTTATAGTGCGAAGGAATTTGATGTACGCGAACGGGCTGAAGAAATTGCAGTCTGGGATGCTTTGAGCACTGCAGGCAAAGTGGAGGGGACGAGACCGAATAGCCTCGCTCTAGGGGAAAAATTTACGAAGAGCGATTTCATCCAACCACGAAGTATTTACTGGCAGCAGGGTTTTGCTGAAGACCAAGATGGCTTACGCAGTGGAAGTGGTATGCTAAAAGTAGAGCTAGTGGTATTGGATTGGCTGGGCTTCGAACTCGAAACAAACAAATATGCCTTAAATGAAACGATTACTGCGATCTTTCGTTTGGTCATACCCTTTGGGCTCTTGATTTTAATCTCATGTTTCACTCGTGAGGAAGATCCCGTGCGCTTGAATATGTTTTATGCGCGTTTGCGCACCCCGGCGGTTGCTGATCACGAATTAGATGCTCTAGAAGTGGAACGTGTGCGACAGGATCCGTCTTTGTGTGACGACCTGCGGTTGTTTCCAGGTACCAACTGGGAATTCCGCAAGTGGACCCCTTCAGACTGGAAAGGTCAGGGTATTGTATTCTTAGCTGGTGGTGGGGTCGTCTTCCTGTTGTACCTTCTTTTGATGACAGGAAGTTGAAATTAATTAACTAACAGATGAAGAACTCTAAATTGCCAATCTGGCTTGCATTAGCTGGGGTACTTTTGTGCCTGCCTGGGTGTGGGGTTAAGCCCGACTTCAATGGACGTTCAACAGCGTCGAGTGCTAATTCTGACGTACCAGATGAGGATGTAGTTGCCGCTGATTTGAGTACGGCTAAGGGCATAGAACAGATTACAATAGAACGAGAGTACTACGTTGCAGCCGAAGGTTCCATTGGTGGATTAGGCACCTATCAATCACCTTTTAGTTCAATACATTTGGCAGTCGAAGCGGTACTGGCTGATGGTGACGCACTCGGCACGACGATCTTTTTACTCAACGGGGTACATCGTCTACAGCGCAGTCTGGTTATCTCAGAAGCTTTATCAGGTACAGAAGCGGCTCCCTTTAAAATAAAAGCCTTGGAGCCTGGTAAGGCAGTCCTGTCTGGTGCAGTGGAACTTCCTGCAGGAGATTTTCAACAAGTCAGCGACTCAACGTGCTTAAAGCTCTTGCAATCAGAGGTAAGAGGCATGGTGAGGGTTGCTAATTTGAAAGATAAAACCTTAGTGAAGGCATTGTCGGATAGCGATGCACAGTATATTGTAAATAGCCGATCGCAGGTTTTGACAAAGGCCCGTTGGCCCAATAAAGGCTTTGCCCATATTGATGAAATCATGGATGGCGGAGTGGTCTACACATCAGGCCGAACCCCCGGTGAACGCCCGAAGGCAAGTTTGGAAAATCCCATTGGTGGAGTCTTTAATGCCTTAGAAGTTTGGCAAGGGGACTGGGAGGCTGAGTTAGCCTTGGGAATGATGAATCCGAAAGTCTATGGCTTTTTTTATTATGATTGGCATTTTGAAAACGGAACACTGGCAAAAATAACTCTGGAGAGGTCGTTACAATTGGCTGGCTCGACTCGTTATGGTATAGGTGGGCATGAGAAAATCCCGCGCCGTTTTTTTGTTTCAGGATTGCTTTCGGAATTAGACCAGCCCGGCGAGTGGTTTTTTGATCCTAAAAGTAAACAATTTTATCTATGGCCGATTGCGTCGAATGTAGGAGTTGAGATTAGTCAAAATTGGAAGCTTATACACTTAAAAAACGCCTCTAATGTTACGATTGAGGGACTAGTTCTGGAAGGAGCGAAGGACGGGATGCTCATCGAAGGAGGCTCCAATGTCCATGTCGCGGGATGCACTTTGCGCAACCTCGCAGGATACGGAATTTTCATTAAGAAAGGATCGGAGCACCGCGTTGAGTCCTGCGACATATACTCGGTAGGCGTGCCGATTGAAGCGCGCGGAACTATGCCGAAAGATTATACATGGGACTACTCGTCGATTATTCCGAAAATAATACCTGATGGCTATATCATCACTAACAACCACATCTTTAATTGCCGCAATTACCGTGGAGTGCGTCTCGAGGGAGTCGGGATTTTATTTTCGCACAACTTAATACATGACCTGCCAGGGCATGCGGTCTATTGGGGTGGGAATGACAATATTTTCGAGTTCAACGAATATTATAATCTGCTGAAGGAATTAGGCGATGGCGGAGTTACCTACACCGGTGCGAAGTGGCACAGTTATGGAAATGAACAGCGCTATAATTTCACGCATCATGTTTTTTCTTTACCTGGTGCGCACCCAGTCAACGGCTTCTATATCGATGACCTCGATCAAGGTGATCGCATTTATGGTAATATCTTTTTCAAGGTTGGGTATCGCAGCATTATTTTTAATGGGGGATCCGCGCTAGAGGCGACAAACAATATTTTTATCTCAAACTATATTAACGTCTATCAAACAGGAAAGTGGGGGTCTGGTTACAAAGAGAAGCAACCTTTGTACGATGCAGGTCAATTGAAGCGTGGAGATAAGACGGATTTTCGTTGGCGTACCGAACAAATCACTGGTCCTAATGGATGGGCGGAATCGCCTTGGCGTGAAGCTTACCCACAATTCAATGAAGCGATGCAGCAAGACCCTTTTGCACCTTGGTTGACTGAAATTACTCGAAATTATGAAATGTTTACGCTTCATAAGTCTGCATGGATACGGGAGGTTCCGGATGGAGCAGTACACCTAGAACCGATGCTGGAGATTACTCTAGATGCCTTCATTGACCCGTATGTAATGAATTTTGCTTTTAAAGATACGTTTGAAACGATGCCTGGTTTTAAGCCGATTCCATTTGATAAGATTGGCCTTGTGGCAGATGAGTATCGTCCAAATCCGCCGGTAAAAGATACATACAGAAAGTCGGTGCGGTTACAAAATTTAGAGCGTATGCCATACGACCCCAATGCTCATTATGACTGGCGCACGATTAATGCGCAATTGTATCCTAATTAATTTTGATAATGAGACGTTTGAATAAGATTCAGCTAATGCTTTGTCTGCTGGCTTTGATGGAGGGCATGCCATTGGGATATTTACAGGCTCAGTCCTCATCGACTAACTTTGTTCTCTTTTTGGTGGATGATTTTGGTTGGGGTGCTTTGTCTTCGATGGGCAGTCGCTTTCACGAGACTCCAAATATTGATCGTTTACTAGAGCAGGGGGTTTACTTTACCTCTGGATATGCAGCCAGTGCAGTCTGCTCGCCCAGTCGTGCTGCATTGCTGACTGGCCGTTACCCTGCTCGCTTACATTTGACTGATTGGGTCGCAGGTCACCAACGGCCTACTGCTCAGTTATCAGTTCCCGATTGGAGAATGTATATTGAGCACCAGCGCGTTACAGTAGCGGAAGCTCTCAAGGAACATGGGTACCAAACAGGCTTCTTTGGTAAATGGCATTTAATTCCATATATGGACGCTGACCGCAAGGATCTTCATGGTCCAGAGTCTCACGGTTTTGATCTCAATGTTGGGGGTTGCGAATGGGGCCAACCAAAGGGCCCAGGTAAGTATTTTTATCCATGGGCGATGCCCAATTTAGAGGGTAAGCCTGGCGATTATTTAACCGATCGCTTGACTGATTATGCGGCCGATTTCTTACGTCAAAATCAAAACAATCCCTTTTTACTCTATTTCTCCTATTATACCGTTCATAGCCCATTCATAGCGAAGCCTGAGTTGGTCGATAAGTATACACGTAAGCAGCGTACTGGTGATTTTGAAGCGTTCGATCCGACTTACGCAGCTATGGTGGAAAGTTTGGATCAGAGTGTAGGGCGTATCATGGAAACTCTAGAAGTTCTCGGTTTGGATAAAAATACCGTGATTATTTTCACAGCAGACAACGGTGCAGTGAGCACGCTGCATTGTGGAGGATTAAAAGGATCTAAAGCGTTTTCGTATGAGGGCGGTACTCGGGAGCCTTTGATTATTAAGGGCCCAGGGATAGAGCCTGCCATCTGTGAAATTCCAGTTATCGGAATGGATTTATATCCTACAATGCTTGAGCTCGCGGGGTTACCTAGTCAGCCCGAGGAGCACGTAGATGGCGTGAGCTTGGTGCCTCTGCTCTCTGCAGGAGGGGCGATTTCAGAGCGTTCGTTGTTTTGGCATTATCCGCATTATCATAAGACTTATCCATATGGGGCAGTGCGCCGCGGCGATTGGAAATTGATTGAGTTTTTTGAGGATCAATCCGTTGAGCTTTATAACCTGATTCACGACCCCTCAGAGCAGCGAAACCTTGCTGAGAAACAGCCTGTCCGAGCGCAGGCACTTTTAAGCGAGCTTGAAGCATGGCGGGTTGAGGTGGGTGCTCAATTGATGCTACCGAATCCAGAACGACTGAAACCGCTCGATGAGATAGCCTTAAATACGCTCAAGGTAACTGCGTCTAGCTCGCAACCAGGTAACGAGCCGCGCGGAGCCTTTGACTATGATTCATCGAGTCGATGGGCCGCTGCCGATTGGTCATTCCCGCAGTCGCTGAGCGTTACATACACTGAGCCACGAGCGGCTAGTGCTGTCCAAGTCGAATTTTGGCGGGATACTGTGACACGCTATACGATTGAGGTGCAAAATTCGCTGGGTCGTTGGAGTATGCTTACGGATCAGCGCATGAATGCCAAAAAGCAGAAAGTTTGGACGCATCCCGTGTCTGAGTCAGTTACTGCCATTCGTATCAACGTACTTGGTGCCAAAAAAGGTTGGGCATCCATTAGCGATATTCGCTTACTTACGAGTTTATAGTAGGGGTAATCAAGTTAGGAAATAGCCTCAAGAACTGATGTCGTTCGATGTGCGAATTTCACTGTCGGATGCTTCGGGTTTGAAGTTGTCCAGTGACCATGGGCAACATCCACATTCTATGGCTATTTCGCTGAAAGCCTTGATTTCAGCTTCGGAAAAGAGTAGGCCGCCAGCGCACTCGACCCGTTCTGCCCATTTTGCTTCAAGCTGTCCAGGTAGGAGGCAATTTTCGTTGCCGTGACCAAGGATATCCTCAATCACTGCTTTAACATTAGTCACCTGATCGCGTCCTTGTGCAAACGCGCCGCCATTGATCGCGTCGGGGTGTATCACCTGAAAGTAGAAGGTGGGAGTCCGTTTTTCACCTGCAGGGATCTCTCGACTACGTAGCGTAGGTAAACTTCCGCCGATAAAACCACCGACTATTTCGTTAATGAGGCTAAGACCATAACCTTTATGAGCACCGAAGGGCATCAGCGCAGTCACTGCATGTGGGTTCTGTGTCATCTCGCCATTTGAGTCGATTGCAGCATTGGCTGGTAGGGACGTGCCTTCGCGTTGGAATTGTTGGACGCGACCCATGGCAATAACGGATGTAGCCCAATCGATGACGATTGGGAAGCCCACCGCATCAGTTGTAGGAAATCCCCAGCTGTGCGGGTTGGTGCCAAGTGTCGGGTATTTGCCCATGAATGGGACAACTTCGGCTAAAGCCGCGGTGCAGTTGGTATAGGCAATATAACCGCGCTTAGCAGCCTCCATAACATATCCGCCGCCCCAAAGATAATGAAAGGCATTGTCGACGGAGACCTGCCCAATGCCATACTGGTCTGCGAGTCGGATACATTCGTCGATTGCTTCGTAGGCAGTTGCTTGCCCGAGCTTCTTGTTTGCATCCCAGATTTGACTGGCGGGAAAGCGGCTATCGAGCTTTTCGATTTTAGCTGCGGGTGTGCAACCACCAATAGCGCTGCCGAAGAGGTGGTCTAAGTGTAGCGCTTTGATTGCATTATGGGTGCGTATTCCATGCTGTGACGCAAATGCAGAGAAACGAGCCGCTTGAGCGGCTTCTTCTATTGTGTATCCGCGATTTTGATACGCCTTATTAACTAGTTTATTATGCTGCTCAGTGGGAACAATGTAGAATTTTTCAGACATAGATTGAGGAATTAGTAATTAGAGTAAAGCGGCAGGTGGCACGACGTTATTAACTTGGGCGAGTGCTTTTTCGCCTTTGAGTAGGTTGACCAGATTCTGAGTGGCCATCCCTGCTTGGCGTTGAACACTTTCGAAGGTGCGAGAGCCTACGTGTGGCGTGATGATGCAATTCTGCATACCTAATAGTGGATGGTCAGCTGGAGGAGGTTCTTGATCGAGCACGTCAGCTCCATAGCCACCGAGCTTGCCGCTTTTAAGGGCTGCCGCGATGTGGGTCGTGTTGGTGAGCTCACCTCGGCCACAGTTGATAAGCGTCGCACCATCTTTCATGTTTTTGATGCTGGCCTCGCAAATCATGTCGCGGGTCTGTTCAGTGAGGTTTGTGTGAAGCGAGACGATGTCGCATTCACGCAGAAGTTGAGTCACGCCATCAGCGCGTTCGATGTTTTGTTCCTGGGCAAAATCTTCCGGCCAGTATAGATCGTAACCAACACACTGCATCCCAAAGGCGTTGGCGCGGATCGCGACTTCACGTCCAATACGACCGAGGCCGATGATACCAATTTTTTTGCACATTATTTCATGGCCAGTCATACGCTTCCAACCACCTGCTGCAGTTGTGTTGGCTTGTTCCATCAAGTTTTTATTGAGTGCGAGCAGTAACATGAAAACGTGCTCCGCAACTGTCGTATGATTGACGCCTGGGCAAAAGCTTACAGGGATGTTTTTTTCGGTCGCATAACCCACGTTGATTTTGTCCACACCGATACCATATTTGGAGATGATTTTCAGTCGCGGCAGAGATTTATCAATCACTGCCTGCGAGATTTCATCATCTCCACAGAGGAAGGCATCGAAGTCGCCTGCCAGTTTCAACATCCGAGATTCGGAGAGCGGCCCACGTTCACGGACGATTTCGGCACCTGTGCTCTCTAGTAGGGCGTGGTGTTCGCCTGGGCAGTCCTGGTAGGAGGTGGTTGTTAGTAATATTTTCATAGCATTAGATTCCTGGAAAATTGAAATAACGCTGTGCATTCCTGAAGCTGATATCTGTAACCAGAGTTTCGAGCAATTCGCTGTCGTTCGGGATTAGGCCAGCTTCTACGTCAGAGCCGATAATATTGCACAACAAGCGGCGGAAGTATTCGTGCCGAGGGAAGCTTAGAAAACTTCGGGAGTCAGTGAGCATACCCACAAAGCGGCTTAATAAGCCGACACTGGAAAGAACCTCCAGTTGCGTGCGCATGCCGTCTAAGGTGTCTACATGCCACCAGCCAGAGCCAAGTTGCATTTTGCCGGGAATTGAGCCGTCCTGAAAGCTGCCCATTAAAGTGGCAAGTGGGTAGAGCTGATTAGGGCTAATGTGATAAAAAATACACTTTGGCAGCTCCTCTGACTGACTTAGGCTGTCAAGGAAGGCTACAAATTTTCGCGCTGCGGGTTCATCGAGCATGGCGTCGTAACCTGTGTCCGGCCCGAGTTGATTCAGCATACGAGTATTGTTGTTGCGAATGGCGCCAATGTGAAACTGCATGGTCCAGCCCTTTGCGGCATTCCACTGCGCTACGTGTTGTAGGATGTAAGTCATCCATTTTTCCGTTTCATCCGTGTTCAGCGCCTGCTCGGATCTTAGCTTTGTGAAGATTGCATCTGCATCTGTTGCACTACAAGCAGAGTAGGGACAGTGCTCGAGACCATGGTCGGTTAGTCGACACCCCTGCGCATGGAAATAATCATGGCGTAACTTAAGTGCTTTGATAAAGTCAGAAGCGCCGTTAACGGGTTGATCGGTGATGGCGTCCAGTTGATCAGTCCACTGATTCCAGGCTGAGACATCGGTCGTAAACATGGCCTTGTCCGGACGATAAGTAGGGAACATTTTGGTACCATGGCTACTGGAGTTGTGCGACTGGTGATGCTCTAGTGAATCGGTGGGGTCATCTGTTGTGCCAATGGCACGAATGTTAAATTTATCGCAAATAGTATGTACATTGAAGCTCGCATCGGCGATTCGAGCATTCGCTATGTCCCAGATCGCGTCTGCTGTCTTTGGGCTCAACACCAAATCCGTGTCAAAATAGCGCTTTAACTCTAGGTGCGTCCAGTGGTGCAGGGGATTACGCACCGTTTGCGGAACAGTGCGGGCCCATGCGTCAAATTTATCCTTTGGGTCTGCATCTCCAGTGATCAGCGTTTCTGGTTCCCCGGCAGCACGCATGGCACGCCATTTATAATGATCACCACCAAGCCAGATTTCGGCTAAATTTGGAAAGGTGTCATTACGCGCTATAGCTTCTGGGGGAAGGTGGCAGTGATAATCTAGGATAGGTTGTTGCGCAGCAACTTCGTGAAACAAGCGCTGGGCGGTACGGTTCGGTAGTAGGAAGTCTTCGTGTAGGTAATTCATGCCTATGAGTCGGAGGATCTTGCTAGGCTTAGATAGTCATTGAAGCATAACCGCCATCAACGACGATTTCAGCGCCATTCATGAAGCTGCTAGCATCCGATGCTAGGAGTAGCGTGGCGCCAATCAGTTCCTGTGCTTCGCCAAAGCGATTGGCAGGGGTGTGAGCCATGATAGAGGCGACTCGATCTGGGGTGAGAACCTTCTTGTTTTGCTCGGCTGGAAAGAAGCCGGGTACAATCGTATTAACGCGTACTTTCGATTCGGCCCACTCGCGCGCAATGTTTTTAGAGAGGTTATGAACCGCTGCTTTCGTTGCGGAGTAGGTAAAGACTCGCGACAGGGGAATGATACCACTCATTGAACCAATATTGATGATACTGCCCCCTTCGTCGCGTTCGACGAGATATTTACCGAAGACTTGAGCGGCGAAGAGTACTGCCTTTAGGTTGGTATTAAGTATATTATCAAACTCGGCTTCCTCGATATTTAACAGGGGGGTCGGTGAGTTCACTCCCGCACCATTGATGAGGATGTCGACCTGCCCCGATTTTTCTAAGACCTTATTCAGCAGTGCTTGGATCGATGCTTTGGAATTGACGTCAACTTTCTCAAAATAAGCTTTGCCCCCAGAAGCCTCTATCTTTTCCAAACGCGTACGTGCTTTCTCTTCACTGCGCCCTACCAAAATGGTTTCCGCTCCAGCAGCGGCAAGCCCTTCCGCCATCGTACCGCAGAGTTCACCAGTGCCTCCGATGACTACGGCAACTTTGCCTTCTAGGTTAAACAAAGTATGTAAATATTCGGAAGTTTTCATGAGGTTATTGTTAGGTTTGTAGAGTCTAGTTAGCGCTCGACCCGAACGCTACCTCCTTGTTTGATTTTTAGAGACATAGAATTTATTTTCGATGGGCATATTGCGGTTGGAATTGTGGTTGTTAAAATAGTTTAGTAGGTAGCAATTTATAATTGCATAATAATTATATTTTATGCAAAATTGCGCAGAATTAAGTGGAAGCATGTTTTAATGGTATTGGGTAGCTACGATCAGTCTGCGCACCAAGGTATTGCACAATATGCCAGTCGAAACGGCTGACACCTGAATGTGAGTATCCTTAAGGACTTTCAAATACCTCAATATTGGTCGGGCGATGGCATCATTACCTCGCTTAATAATAGCAGTGCACTTGAAGAATTTATCCGTGCTGCAACGGTCCCAGTTGTAGATTTATCGATTTGGCGAGAGGACATTGATTTGCCAGGTGTGGCAGCTGACAATGCAGCGATTGGTCGGGCGGGTGCTACGCATTTCATTGAAGCAGGCCATCAGCACTGCGCATGGTTTGCTTTGGGGTCGAACCCCGTCAGTTGGACTCGCTACGAAGCCTATCGCGATGCCTTAGTGGCAGTTGGTTTGGATTGGCTGCGCTTAGATCGTAAGCGCGCACAAGATACCCAATATATTACACAAGTACTCAGAGATTTACCGAAGCCATGCGCTATTTATACAAAAAGTGATTACGATGCAGCATGGACCTTGAATCTATGCTTGAGCGCTGACCTCAAAGCTCCTGATGAAATCGCTATATTAGGTGCGTATAACAACACTTTGATTTGTGAAAATAAAGCAATTCCGCTTTCCAGAGTACGACATGATTTGCAAACAATCGGCTACGAGGACGCAGCTATGTTGGATCAATTGATGGCCGGTAAAAATTTAAAGGAGCGTATCCGCTTTTTTCCACCCAAGGGCATTAAGATCCCCCAGAGTACCGACATGCTGGCGATATCAGACCCAGTCATACGTGAGCTTATAACGTATTTAAAAACTGACTACCAGCGCAGCATTAGTACGGATATGCTAGCTCAACGATTTGGCATCAGCCGCCGAAGCTTAGAGTCGCGTTTCAGGGCTCAAATGCACTGCAGTATACGTGAGAGTATAATACGCATTCGTATTCAAGAGGGGAAGCGTCGACTCGCAGGCGGCAGTGAATCTATCGAGACGATTGCTGCGCTATCAGGATTTTGCCACGCTCCGCATTTTAGTAATACGTTCAAATTAGTAGTGGGCTGCTCGCCCACTCAGTACCGCCGAAAATCTCCGGGGTGATACTCTAACCAATATAGTACTATTCTATTTATCCAGCTCATATTTTAGGTGGTATTAAGGTTACTCAAAAAGTCTGCCCACGTAATTTAATAACGACTTTAGTTGATAAGTAGCCACTAAATACCGAAACCAAGAAAGTGCTTAGGGTTTGACTCTGCTTGTGGCTGCGCCAGACATAGTGAATATAACTTTATCTCTACGATTATTGTAACTATGTCTACTCGCCTTCTCTTTTTTCTTTTTGCCGTAGCAGTGGCAATACCAGTTTCAGCTCAAGAAATTCGTATCGCAGCCTCCGATTTACTTGCCGATTATATATCCGGACCGCTTCAAATATACGGAGATGAGCATTCGATTGAGTTTAAGGTTGATAGCATTGGTAGTATACCGGCACTGGATCGCTTGCGTTCCGATGAAATCGATTTGGCTATTATTGCCGTTCCGGAGGAGGGGGAAATACCGCGTGAAGAGTTTCGTATCTGTCCATTTGCTTACGATGTGGCTGTAGTTGCGGTGAATAAGAGTAACCCGATTAATGAAATCAGCTTGTCACGACTGGGTGGAATTTTTGGCTCGGATGAAGAGAATCATTTCACCTCTTGGGGAGATTTGGGTTTGTCTGGTTGGGGTAATCGCGCGATCAAGACTATGGCGACGCAAACGGATTCGAGTATCTCGCTCGAGTTATTTAAATTCTCGGTGTTGCGCGGTGGTCAGATGAAGACGACTGTTGCCCCAGTTGAAGATTCTGAAGTGGAAGGCTTATTGTTATCAGATGCGGCTTCGATCGCCATTATGCCAAGATTGCCGGGGAGTTCTAAGTTAAAGGCATTGATGATTTCTACCGAAGCGGATGGCCCTGCATTTGGTCCAACCGATGATAATGTGCACTATGGTG
>ERZ887830.1086-NODE-1086-length-15925-cov-5.811216_pt1 | contig 15925 bp, 18 predicted proteins | sample MGYA00521101_ERZ887830 | MGnify/ENA primary metagenome ERZ887830 (study PRJEB32303, sample SAMEA104408592) | aquatic metagenome | biome: Marine water; feature: Pelagic; material: water | place: Baltic Sea | collected 2014-06-05T16:38:00 | depth 1,762 m ... | reverse complement strand
GGGGGGTAAGTTTGACCGCATTAAACCTAACAGCAACTTTAATCCAGAGAATGGTAAAGGTATCGGCGCCTGGGAAGTTGCATTAGGTGTCTCTAAATTTGATGCAACCGATATTAACGAGGGAAGTGCTGGCTACGAGACCACAGCAGCTTATGCAAACGAGGCTACATCTTGGCGTGCCGGCCTTAAATGGATCCTCGATCCTAATACCCGCATGATGTTGAGCTATGTCGATACAGACTTTGATGTGAGTGGTAATACCTCAACTTACACAGGTATCAATGATGAGCAAGCCATCAATTTTAGAGCTCAGTTTGATTTCTAAGAAGATTTAATCTCCTAAATTTAAAAAAGCCCGTTTATACGGGCTTTTTTTTATCCTTCTTTAGCTAAATTAACGGTGTATTTGGGTATCTCAATAGTGAGGTCATGATCATTCATGATGGCCTGGCAAGATAGTCGCGATTGGGGTGATAACCCCCAAGCTTTATCGAGCATATCATCTTCATTTTCATCAGAAGGATTAAGTGATTGAAGCCCTTCGCGCACAATGACATGGCAGGTGGTACATGCACAGACCTGGTCGCATGCGTGTTCAATATGGATATCATGAGATAAAAGGGCATCGCATACGGATGTCCCTTTCTTGGCTTCAATGATGTCACCCTCTGGACATAATTCATGATGGGGTAGGATAATGATCTTTGGCATTAAAACTCCAGTGTGTTAATGGTTTTTCCGTTAAGCGCCTTGCTAATGGAGTGATCCATTCTTTTAGCAGCAAAGGCAGCAGTTGCTTCGTTTAGTAGCTTTGTTTTTTCTTCGATGAGCGCTCTATCAGAAGTCGCTAATGCCTTGGTAAGCTCATGCACCCTAACATGAATATGATCAATTTCGTTTGGATTGAGGAGATTCTTGTCTTGTTCCAATGCGCTTTCTATCATCGCGATAATTTGCTGACCATCTACTCTTATTTCAGCAAGCGCTCTACTTTCTTTATCCTCTTCTGCCGAGGAAAAAGAGGACGCAAGCATTTGCTGAATCTGGTGATCTTCCAGACCATAAGATGGCTTAACTTCAATTGATGACTCAATCCCTGTTGACAATTCTCTTGCCTTAACTGATAACAATCCATCCGTGTCTACCTGAAAGGTAACGCGGATTTTTGCTGCTCCAGCCACCATAGGAGGGATGCCTTTAAGGGTAAACTTACCAAGTGACCTGCAATCTTTGACTAAGTCACGCTCACCTTGGACTACATGAATGACTATGCCTGTTTGGCCGTCCTGATAGGTGGTAAATTCTTGTCCCATAGCAACAGGCAGTGTGGAGTTTCTAGGTATGATTCGTTCTACAATATCCCCCATGGTCTCAATACCGAGGGATAGGGGGATAACATCTAGCAGCAATAGTTCGTTGTTAGTGTTTCCCGCTAAAATATTAGCCTGCTCTGCCGCCCCCAGCGCAACCACTTCGTCTGGGTCAATATTGTTAAGCAAAGGCATACCAATAAATTGTTCTACCGCAACCTGAATGATTGGCATGCGCGTTGATCCACCCACCATGACAACACCCGTAATGTCTTTCGGTGTTAAGTCGGCGTCATGAAGGGCTTGCTTGATGCACGTAATCGTCTTGTTGGTTAGGTCAGCAGATAAGGATGCGAATTTTTCACGGGTAAGTGTTTTTTTTATGGTACCCAAACCATCAAAAGACTGATTCACAGCAATCTCACTCTTTTCAGTTAAGCCCTCTTTAATTTTTCGCGATAAATTTTTGATGAGTTGTTTAGTTTTTATATTAGGCATTGGTGTATCGAAATCACTAATCATCCATTGCTCAATTAGATGATCAAAGTCATCACCCCCAAGAGCGCTATCACCATGAGTAGCCATGACCTCAAAAAGACCGTTTTCTAAACGTAGAATAGAAATATCAAAGGTACCTCCGCCAAGATCATAAATAACAAAATTACCTTCTACTTTTTTGTCTAGACCATAAGCTACAGCGGCTGCGGTCGGCTCATTAATAAGTCTCAGCACGTTAATACCTGCTATTTTTGCGGCATCTTTCGTGGCTTGTCTTTGTGCATCATCAAAGTAAGCCGGCACGGTAATGACTGCACCCATGATCTCACCACCTAATCTTTTTTCTCCCAGCTCTTTGAGTCTTTTTAATAATGCTGCAGACACCTCTACAGGACTTTTTAGTCCTTGCTTCGTATGGATGGCAATATTACCGGCACTGTCTTCTAGACTAACTGTGAAGTCCTCTGGACGAATATCCATTAAGCCTTTCCCCATCAATCTTTTGGCTGATGCAATAGTATCTTCTGGCCCCTGGACCTGTCTTTTTTCTGCCTCCACGCCTACAAAGATCTGTTTCTCATCATAATGCACAATGGAGGGCATCATACGTGAACCTTCTTCATCTTCGAGGATAGTGGCTTTCCCACTGATTACTGAGGCAATGAGTGAGTTAGTAGTTCCAAGATCAATACCAACCGCTAAGCGATGCTCGTGTGGGAGTGTACTTTTTCCAGGTTCTGAGATTTGAAGTAATGCCATTTATGATACATCCAGTGCGAACGTTTTTTGTTGTATTTTACCGGCAAGTTTTGTGAGAAATTTTAGTTTACTCAAATGGCTTAATGCCGATTCCCAGTCTTTTTTTTCATCTAGTGTAACCACCAATACATTTTCTATAATCTTTTTATCCGCCTCAATCTTATCCGACAGTAATTGCAGGGATTGTTCTTCATTGGCATCCTCTAACTCCTCTTCCCATTCCATTTGTTGCATAAGAAATTCGGGGGGTAGGCCAGACTCTTCTTTATCATAGTGCAATCTAATGAGGTAGGATGCTCTTTTGACTGGGTCCTTAAGTGTCTGATACGCATCATTTACCTGTGTAGACTTTATCAGTGACTGCTGCTTTTCTGCGTCAGTACCAGTAATGAATCGATCGGGGTGAACAGATTTTTGTATCAGCCGATAATGTTGATTGAGGCTATTCATATCTATTGTATACGCCACCGGAAGACTAAATATTTCAAAGTAATTCTGGGTCAAACCGTGAAGCTCTCTCCACAACCGCAACTATCTTTTACGTTAGGGTTGTTAAATTGAAAGCCCTCATTTAATCCTTCCCGCGCGAAGTCTAATTCAGTACCATCGATATATATAAGGCTCTTGGGATCCACCATAATTTTAATACCATAGCTTTCGAACACATGGTCTTCTGCGGGAATTTCATCAGAAAATTCCAATACATAAGCCATACCGGAACAGCCGGTTGTTTTTACAGCTAACTTTAAACCCACGCCCTTGCCGCGAGACTCAAGATATTTCTCAACACGGGTCGCAGCTTTCTTTGTTAAGGTGATAGCCATTTATTTTTTCTTAGACTTAAGGTCAGCAACTGCCGCTTTAATTGCATCTTCTGCAAGTACTGAGCAGTGAATTTTAACCGGTGGAAGCGCTAGCTCTTCTGCAATAGCAGAATTCTTGATTTCCGATGCCTGGTCCAAGGTTTTTCCTTTAAGCCATTCCGTTACCAGTGAACTTGATGCAATAGCTGATCCACAACCGTATGTCTTAAATTTAGCATCCTCAATCATGCCGGTATCCGATACTTTGATTTGCAATTTCATCACATCCCCACATGCTGGAGCCCCAACCATACCAGTGCCCACATTAGGGTCATTTTTATCAAATGAGCCAACGTTTCTGGGATTTTCGTAATGATCTAATACTTTATCGCTATAAGCCATGTCATTTCTCCTAAAATTTTAATGTGCTGCCCATTCTACTTTATCGATATCAACACCGTCTTGAAACATCTCCCATAATGGCGAAAGTTCACGCAACCTGCCAATCTTTTCCTTTAATAATTGTATAGTGTAATCAATGTCCTCTTCTTTTGTGAAGCGTCCAATTGAGAATCGTATTGAGCTATGAGCCATTTCATCTGATCTTCCTAATGACCTGAGGACATAGCTTGGCTCAAGACTGGCAGAGGTGCAAGCCGAACCACTAGAGACTGCAATACCTTTTATTGCCATCACCAATGACTCACCCTCAACATAATTAAAGCTAATGTTTAGGTTGTGTGGCACACGCTTTTCTAAGTCACCGTTTACATAGGTTTCGTCGATTTCAGTTAAACCCTCATACAATCTGTGCTGCATTTTTTTAATGCGAGCATTTTCTTCCCCCATCTCTTCTCGCGCTATACGAAAGGCCTCACCCATGCCTACTATTTGATGGGTGGCTAACGTTCCTGATCGCATCCCTCTTTCCTGACCACCACCATGCATCTGTGCCTCGATACGTATTCTTGGCTTGCGTCGAACATATAACGCGCCAATACCCTTAGGCCCATAGGTTTTATGTGCAGAAAAGCTCATGAGATCAACTGGTAGTTTTTCAAGGTCAATTTCTACTTTACCGGTTGCCTGCGCCGCATCAACATGGAAGATAATATTTTGTTCTCGGCAAATGTTCCCTAAGGCAGTAATGTCTTGGATAACGCCGATCTCATTATTAACCATCATCACTGAAGCTAATACGGTATCAGGTCTGAGTGCTGCTTTGAATTTTTCAATGTCAACTAAACCATCAGGCTCAGGCTGAAGGAAAGTGGTAGTAAAGCCTAATCGCTCCATTTCCCTTACTGCATCGATAACTGCTTTATGTTCGGTAGCCAACGTAACAATGTGCTTGCCTTTGGTGGAGTAAAAGTTACCAGCACCCTTAATCGCCAAGTTGTTTGATTCTGTAGCCCCGGAAGTCCAAACAATTTCCCTTGGATCTGCGTTGACCAACTTCGCCACTTCTTTTCTTGCAATCTCAACCGCTTTCTCGGCAGTCCAACCATATGGATGGCTCCTTGAGGCGGGGTTACCAAAGTCCTCAGTAATGAACGGTATCATTTTTTCCGCAACTCGTGGATCTACCGGTGTGGTAGATGAGTAGTCCATATAAATCGGCATTGTCATTTTTTCAACTTTCATAATTTCCTCGTGTTATTAGGCTGCCATCGCAGCTAATTGTTTAAGTCTTTCTATTTCCATTTTCAGTGATGTAATAAAACTTTTTACTTGCTCTAGCGTTGTCTCTACACCCATACTTACCCTAATTGCACCTTGTGCCAACTCCTTATCTATACCCATAGCCAATAACACATGGCTTGGCTCATTGCTGTTGCTTGAGCAGGCAGAGCCACTTGCTACAGCAAAGCCTTTTTTATCTAATGCGGTAAGTAGAGTCACCCCATCCAACCGTGGAAAAGCAAAAAAACTGGTATTAGGCAATCTCTTCGCTTGATCCCCAAAGATTACAGCACCCATCTGAACCAAATGCTGTTCCAAATATGATTGTAAGGGCCGTATTGTTTTATCAAATAGGACAGTATTTGCAGCAGCACGTTCACATGCTTTTCCAAAACCTATAATGCCAGCTAAATTTTCAGTCCCGCTTCTCAGTCCTCTTTCTTGCCCACCACCTTTAATAAAGGGCACCACATCAATTTTATTATTTACTACAAGTGCGGCCACGCCTTGTGGCCCATAAGCTTTATGGCTAGAAATGGTTAATGCATCTACATCCAATACCTCAAAATCCACGGTAATTTTACCTAGCGCCTGCACTGCGTCGGTATGAACAATGGCCTTATTTTTTTTTGCCCATTGTACAATCTCAGGCATATTTTGGATGACCCCAGTTTCATTATTCGCCATCATCACCGAAATAAAAGTCGGTTGATTTGAAGGTATATCAATCAAAAACTCTATATTTACTAGCCCATTCTGATCCACAGGAATTTCTATGGAAGCAAAACCTCTTTTCCTTAAGGCTTCTACTGGCTTACTCACACATGGATGCTCTATGGCACTATAACCAAATATTGACTCAGGATACCCGTCAGCCACACCATGAATAATAGTGTTATTCGATTCAGTCCCGCTAGCAGTGAAGATAATCTGCGAAGGATGAGCATTCACCGCGTAAGCAACTTTCTCCCTTGCTTCTTCGATGGCAGTATGAGCCCTTCTTCCAAAGCGATGGTTAGAGGTAGGGTTGCCGTGTTGTTCGGCAAAAAAAGGCATCATCTCCTCTAATACTTCGGGGTGAATGGCGGTAGTTGCATTATTATCGAAATAAATCACGTCTTAAGCTGCACCCAGCTTTATACCACTATTTTTTTTGTAACTCTTACTAAAAGTGATCGTTTTATTTGTATCTTTTTGGCTGTCTATCAAGTCTTGTAAAGAAAGCCCATCAAGATAATCCAGCACCTTAGTGTTTAATGACACCCATAGGTCATGCGTAATGCAGCGACCACCTTCATGACAGTTTTCACTACCACCACATTGCGTAGAATCTAATTTCTCATCCACTGCGGTAACAATATTTTTTACCGTAATATCTTTATGGCTTTGTGCTGAGAGATATCCTCCCCCAGGCCCCCTAACACTTTTAACCAACCCTTTTCTTCGCATCTGACTAAAAAGCTGCTCTAGGTATGAAAGCGAGATGGATTGCCTTGCTGATATGGCTGTTAACGTTACCGGGCTATCTGTCTCATGCATGGCTAAATCAAGCATGGCAGTTACCGCAAACCTTCCTTTTGTTGTGAGCTTCATATCTTCAGTTAAAGTGTAAAATGATATTTTATAATACTTGAGTAAAATTATCAAGTATTAAGGTGATTGATTAAGGCTTCTTGGCCGTGGTATTTTTTCTCTCTAAGTTAGCAATTTTTTGCTCTTGTATGGCTGCCTGTTTTATCAATTTTTGAATTACCGCAGTCATAGGATCATCTTCGTCTTTACCGACAGCATAAGGACTGAAAGCCGATGTTTTCTTTTGTTCCTCATCAACAACCCTTGCAGGGATACCTACCGCTGTAGCATTTGACGGAATATCTTTGACTACGACCGCATTAGAACCAATCTTCGCACCACTTCCGATGGTTATAGGCCCCAGTACTTTAGCTCCCGCACCGATCACTACTCGATTTTCAAGTGTAGGATGACGTTTACCTTGCTTCCATGATGTTCCCCCTAAGGTAACACCATGATAGATAGTACAATCATCTCCAATTATAGCGGTCTCTCCGATAACCACACCCATACCGTGGTCAATAAAAAAGCGATTACCAATAACGGCACCCGGATGAATTTCAATGCCTGTTAACAGTCTTGAAAGATGAGAAATCATTCTACCTAACCAGTAAAGCTTGAGCTTCCAAACTCTGTGAGCAAGTCTGTGAAAAAGGATGGCATGTACACCAGGATAGGTAGTTATTATTTCAAGGTAGGAGCGTGCCGCAGGATCGCGGTCAAAAACAATAGACAAATCAGATTTAAATTTTTCAAACATATATGTATTTAATAGCGGTAACAGTGTAATAAAAGATAATTATTGCACGAAATAATAATCCTGAGTAAATAACTCAAGTATATTTTATTTAATCTTTTTTTGAATTTCTGTAAAGATTCCTCTCATAATATTAATCTCATCCTTATCAAGCTGGGTGCGATTAAACAATAGTCGAAGTCGTTGCATTAGCCTTTCCCCTTGGATTTTTTTTAAAAATCCAATGTCATTAAGCATGCCCTCTAAGTGAATAAAAAATCCATTGAGCTCGTTGTAGGTTACAAAGCTACCAAGTCCTTCACGGTTGATAGCATTATCTTTTGCAAGATCTAGAGCAACTCTAAGCTCATGACAACATATTTGTACTGCCTGAGCTAAATTTAATGACGAATAATCATTGTTCGCATCAATAAAACTGAGGAGCTGGCAGTGTTTTATTTCATCATTGGACAGGCCGTTTGTCTCATTGCCAAAAACTAAGGAAATTCTTTGATTTTCCGCACTCACAATTAAGTTTTGAGCAGATTCTCTGATGTTTTTATGGGGTTGCGAAAGCTCTCTTTTCCTTGCAGTGAAGCCTATAGCGATATGTGAGTCTTTAATGGCATCTTCTAGAGAGTCAACAATAATCGCCTTATCCAGAATATCATCTGCACCTGCAGCTAGAGCATATGATTCGTCTGATGGAAAATGTTTGGGTTTGACAAGGTATAGATTTGTGAGCCCCATAGTTTTCATAGCGCGAGCTGATGAACCAATATTGCCTCCATGACTAGTTCGGCATAGGACGACATTAAACTGTTTTAAAATATTTGATTTGTTGTGCATGACTTTTCTCTGTAACATTATAGGCGAAGAAATTCATTTACTAATACTTTCCAACAAATAGTGGGTATATATGCATCCAATGTTAAATATTGCAGTAAAAGCTGCACGCCGTGCTGGCTCAATGATTACCAGAGCCTCAGAAGATATTGGGAGCTTAACCATCAATGATAAAAGTTACAATGACTTTGTGACCGAAGTAGATGTTGCTTCTGAAAGAATTATTATCGACACTCTGAAGGAGGCATACCCCAGCCATAGTTTTTTAGGCGAAGAGTCGGGTTTAAGTAATGATTCAGAAAATGTTTGGATAATAGATCCATTGGATGGAACTACAAATTTTTTGCATAATTATCCGCAATATGCCGTGTCTATTGCCTTAGTCCAAAAAGGAGAAATTACCCAGGCCGTAGTCTACGATCCAAATAGAAACGATTTATTTACAGCCACCAAGGGGCAGGGAGCTTACTTAAATGATCGTCGTATCCGAGTATCAAAAAAAACTAAACTCAAAGATTCATTAATAGGCACGGGTTTTCCTTTTAGAGACTTCAAGTATTTATCGGATTACCTCAAGGTCCTTGAAGATGTGATTCTCAATACATCAGGTATTAGAAGGCCCGGGGCAGCAGCGCTCGATTTGGCTTATGTAGCAGCTGGAAGGCTTGATGGATTTTGGGAGATTGGACTATCAAAGTGGGATATTGCTGCAGGTGGTTTATTAGTTAGAGAGGCAGGGGGGATAGTCAGCGACTTTTCTGAAAGACAAAATTGGCTGGAGACAGGAAACATTCTATGCTCCAACCCTCATATTTATGAGCCCTTAATTAAGCTGATTCAAAGAAAGCTTCCAGAAGAGCTGAAGACTTAGTGGTGGTGACCACCCGCTCCATGAACGTGTTTGTGTTCGATTTCTTCCTCATTAGCTGACCGAACATCTTTAATGACGGCAGTGAAAACAACCCTTTGTCCTGCCCATGGATGGTTTCCATCCACGACGACTTTCCCATCAGCAATATTAGTCACGGTATAGATAATGATCTCCCCAGTATCATCCTCGCCTTCAAACTGCATCCCTTCTTTCAGTTCAGCTTCAGGAAAAGCGCTAGCAGGCTCAATTTGCACTAATTCTTCATCATATATGCCAAATGCATCAGCAGGCTCAAGAGAAACTACGACGGTCTCCCCAACACTTCTGCCGTGCATAGCCTCCTCAACTTTAGGGAAAATATTGTCATATCCACCGTGAAGATATGTTACTGGCTCGTTCGATGATTCCAGAAGATTACCATCCGGATCCTTTAGTTCGTAGGTCATGTTGACCACAGTATTCATTTTTATTTCCATGCCAAAGCCTTTATAGAATTTGTAATATACGTTCCGTAATTTTAACCGATTGCCGTCTCTTTTTCTTTTTTTATCGCATGTTTTTCATCAGCCCCATGGACAAAGTTCGTTGGGTCTAAAATGGTGATGTGTTTTTTATCGCTAGTTTTTGGAAAGTCTTTGCTAAAATGGAGCCCCCGACTTTCTTTCCTTGATATAGCCGATTCCACAATTAATTCAGCTACTTGAAGAAGATTCCTTAACTCAATAAGGTTGTTTGATATTTTAAAATTGGTATAAAACTCATTGACCTCGTCTCGCAACATATGAATCCTGTGCATCGCCCTTGATAATCTTTTGTTCGTCCTGACGATTCCAACATAATTCCACATAAAGCGTCGCAACTCATTCCATGTGTGGGTGATTAGTACTTCTTCATCGGCATCCGTCACTCGACTTTCATCCCATGGTGGCAAAATTTCCTCATGAACGCGATACTGAGAGAGGATATGGCTGACTGCGGCATCGGAAAACACTAAGCACTCAAGTAGCGAGTTGCTGGCTAATCTGTTTGCCCCATGAAGCCCTGTGTAGGCAACCTCACCAATAGCATACAAGTTGTTGATATCCGTCTGGGCATTAAAATCAGTCATCACCCCACCGCAACTGTAATGAGCAGCAGGAACAACAGGTATAGGGTCTTTCGATATATCAATATTCAATGAGAGACAGCGCTCATAGATCATCGGGAAGTGCTCTAAAATAAATGCTTTAGATTTATGGCTAATATCCAGGTAAACGCACTCTATCCCCCTTTTTTTCATTTCAAAGTCGATGGCTCTAGCAACTACATCTCGTGGCGCAAGGTCTCCTCTTTTGTCGTAAAGATGCATAAATGGCTTGTTATTGGGGAGCTTTAAAATACCGCCTTCACCACGCAAAACCTCGGAAATAAGAAATGATTTTTCATGGGGATGGAATAAGCAAGTAGGATGAAACTGTACAAACTCCATATTGGCAACTCGGCAGCCTGAGCGCCAGGCCATCGAGATGCCATCCCCAGTACTGACATCTGGATTGGTTGTGTATAGATAAACCTTGCTAGCCCCTCCAGTTGCGAGCACAGTTACATCTGCTCGGATAGTTATTACATTACCGCTAGTATTTTCTAGCACATACAACCCCAAACATGCATTGTCTTTATCTTGAGCGTTATCAAGCTTATCCCTGGTAATGAGATCTACAGCTATATGATCTTCAAAAATTGTAATATTGGGATGATTTTTAACCTTTTCTATTAAGATGGATTGTATCGCTGCGCCAGTGGTGTCGGCTACATGGGCTATTCTGCGGTGAGAATGGCCGCCTTCCTTGGTAAGATGCAGATCTGATGTATTTGCCTGCTTCGTGAAATTGACGCCCATCTTAGTCAGCCATTTAAGCGCTGATGTGCTGCGAGCTGCTACAAATCTAGTGACTGTTTCATCACAAAGGCCGGCCCCAGCAGTAATCGTATCATTAACGTGAGACTCAGTGGAATCTTCGATAGCCACTGACGCCGCTATGCCACCTTGGGCCCATTGGCTTGAGCTTTCACTTAATGATCTTTTGCTAATAATGGCTACTGTTTTATCATCAGCTAATTTTATTGCCGTGCTAAGCCCTGCTAGACCACTTCCTATAATTACGACATTAAAATTTAACATATATAAGATTTAATACTTTATGAACTTTGTTAGGGTATTGTAGGTCAATTAATTAATCCAGAAGTGTTTTTTTAACTATTTATCGAAAGTAAAAAACATATGAACCAACTTAAAGTCGTTTCAAACTACAAGTCATTGTACAATGAGCCCATGGCGAAAGATAATGCAATGATTAATGAGGTAAGACCAGTAAACCCGGAGCGGGCTATTGATCAGAAGTTGGTGGAGAAAGCGCAAAAGGGCGATAAAAAAGCCTTCGGTCTTTTGGTAGAAAAGTACAACAAAAAACTCACGCGCTTGCTTTCACGTATGGTCAGAGATCAGTCTGAGATTGAGGATATCGTTCAAGATTCCTTCATCAAGGCATACCGAGCCATCAATAATTTTAGGGGCGATAGTGCTTTTTATACATGGCTTTATCGCATCGGGGTTAATACGGCAAAAAATCATTTAGTGTCACTTGGACGACGACCTAAAGCAATGGATAATCTAGAGATAGAGGATATTGAAAATTTTGAAGATGGTCATGAAATGAGGAGTCTTGAAACACCAGAAAACTCTATGATGACGAAAGAAATAGTTGTCATGGTCAACCAAACAATTGAAATGCTCCCTGATGATTTGAGGCAAGCAATAACCCTTCGAGAGATGGATGGATTGAGCTACGATGAAATAGCTGCCATTATGGAATGCCCAATCGGTACGGTGAGGTCTAGGATATTTAGAGCTAGAGAAGCTATTTCAGAAAAACTAAAACCATTAATAGAAACAACTAGCAAGCGCTGGTAAATTTAACGTAAAGGAATTATACGATTTATGTCAGAAAAAATATCATCATTGTTTGATAATGAGGTGGAACAAAAAAACCTTGATAAAGAAATTAGCGCTTTATCAGCTAAATCCGGTGTTGAGCGTCATTGGAAATATTACCAGGTAGTTCGTGATGTACTCCAAAATAACTATACTTCATCGCCCGATCTTAGCGCTAGAATTATGGATGCTATTGATAAAGAGCCAACCCAAATTAGTGGCTTTCCGCAAAATTCAAACACAGCCTCGGCTATAGCTTCACCTTTAATGCCATGGAAAATTTTGGCTTATGGGTGTGCGTTTTTGGCTGTTGCGGGGATATTGATGATAAATGTGCCAAAGGTTAGCTATGATGAGCCAGTTCAGCTAGTACAAGAAGACATTCCGGTTGAATTCATGGAAAAGCATTACGCCACTACGGCATTAAATGCTAATTACTTCATCAAAGCTCAACTAGTAGCAAAAGACTAAATGACGCGTAAGCTTTTTTTTCTTGCACTTATTTGCTTAAGTGTAACGAATATAGCCGTTGCAATTGAAGATCCATGGAAGATTTTGGTGGACGCACATCAAGCATCAAAGACGCTGAATTATCAAGGTATATTCCACTTAAAAAATTTCAAAGAAATTCAGTCTATGGAGATTACCCATGCTATGCATGGCCAAGACGAATATACGCGTATGACTTTAATGGATGGCGAGCCAGGGGAGCTGTTATCCCACGGTAAAAATACTTTTGTTTATCATTCGAATGAGAATAATGTGGTCATCCAGAAAAGAGCGCACCACCATCTTTTCCCTTCAGTTTTACCAAGCTCGCCGGAAAATTTAAAAAAGGTTTACACCTTAAGCTTTGGTCAGGTGCAGAGAGTAGCGGATAGGATGGCTCAGATGCTCATACTTATTCCCAAGGATGACTTTCGTCACCAATACCATTTTTGGATTGATCAGGAGACTGCTTTACCGCTAAAAATGATTGTTAGTAATAAATCAAATGAAGTTATTGAGCAAGCCTCATTTATCAAGCTAAAGATCATTGGCGCGGAGAAAGATCTATCCTGGTTTAAGCCAAGGATTGATTTATCAAAAGAGTATGTAATGGATGAGAAAGAAGAAGTCATCTTGCCTGGATTAAAGTTTTGGACTTTTCGAAAAGTCCCCAAGGGTTTCTCAGAAATGAACGCAACGGCAACGCGCAACAAAGAAATTAACGTCTTAAGCCATCATCTTATATACTCTGATGGACTATCTTATATTTCGGTTTTCATTCAGCCTGTTCAAACTGGCCTTAAACCCAAAGTAGGCAGTATTTCTATGGAAGGAACCAATGTATCGGCAACTTACTATAGGGGTTACCAGGTAATGGCTGTGGGGACCGTACCAATGAGTACCTTAGAAAGCTTTACTAAATCAATTTCGTTCTAAACTAAAAAAATATGATTGAAGAGCAGGCGTTAGTAATTTATGAAGAAGGAGACCAGGTTTCGGTGGAAATAATGCGCACCAAACCTTGTGGTTTATGTGGGCAAACGCAAGGCTGTGGCAACAGTATTTGGGGAAAGATTTTTTCTCATAAAAGAAATAAGCTATCAATTAAAAATAATGTAGGCGCCAAGGTTGGTGACAGGGTCATGCTTACGATTGAAGAAAGCTATCTACTAAGATCGTCATTGCTATTATATGGTCTCCCTTTGTTGTTTCTATTTATGGGCATGGTATTTATGGATACAATGGTGCAAAAAAATAATGACTTATTGGTTCTAGTAGGGGGAATTTTTGGGATGCTGGTTGGCATTATATTGGTAAAATTTTTAGCACTTAAGAATCATGAACGACTTTATAAAGAAGCAATGATCACTAAAATTTAAAACATATTAATTCAAGGATAAAGTGGAATGAAATTTTTAATGCAAGTATTGTTGGCCTTAGGTTTTTTTATACACACCATTTCTGCAGTAGAGCTTCCTGATTTTACTGTTCTCGCTGAGGAACAAGGGAATAAAGTGGTCAATATTAGCTCCATTGTTGAGAGGGTTAATAATCAAAATAATATTCCCTTTCAAGATGAAAGAATGCAGGAATTTTTCAAACGATTTGGCATACCAAATATACCCGGTGTTCCTCCCCAAGGAAATTCTCAAGAGCCAGAAGAGCGAGTGAATGGGACCGGCTCTGGTTTTATTATAGAAAGTGATGGCTATATTATTACCAATGCGCATGTGGTGGCTCAAGCCGACTCTGTACTAGTAAAGCTCGCAGACAAAAGAGAATTTAAAGCAGAGATTCTAGGTGTCGACAGGAGGACAGATGTCGCGCTATTAAAAATAAAAGCAAAAAATCTCCCAAAAGTTAAGTTTGGTAACCCAGAAAAAATAAAAGTAGGACAATGGGTTGCTGCTATTGGCTCGCCTTTTGGACTGGAAAATACCATGACTGTGGGTGTAGTAAGCGCCAAAGGAAGAGCGTTACCCCAAGAGAACTTCGTTCCCTTCATTCAAACTGATGTGGCGATTAACCCCGGAAACTCGGGAGGACCATTATTTAACACTGACGGAGAGGTTATTGGAATTAATTCCCAAATCTATAGCCGTACCGGAGGTTATATGGGGCTATCCTTTGCAATCCCAATTGATGTTGCAATCAATGTGGCGGAACAGCTAAAGAAAAATGGAAAAGTCATCCGCGGTTGGCTGGGTGTTGCTATTCAAGAAATTACAGAGGACCTTTCAGAGTCTTTTGGTATGAAAGATACCCGCGGTGCATTAATTGCGATGGTAGAGAAGGATTCTCCTGCAGAGAAGGGCGGCATTCTTCCTGGCGACGTAATATTGAAATTCAATAACAACCCTTTGGATTCCTCGTCAGATTTACCTAAGTTTGTTGGGACTACCAAGCCCTTAAGTGAGGTGCCTGTTGAAATTTTAAGAAAAGGAAAGAAAGTCACTCTTTCCATTAAGGTTGGTGAGATGCCTAACGAAGAAATGAAAGTCGCTGGAAATAAAGGTCCAGTTAAAGAGGTTAATCGAATCGGTTTATCATTACGTGAATTAACTGAAGAGGATCGAAAAAGTCTTAACGGAAGAAATGGTTTGCTGGTGTTAGAAGCTAAAGGTCCTTCCATTTCATCTGGCATCAGAGCTGGAGATGTTATCTTGGCTCTTAATAATACAGCAGTCCAATCGATGGCGTCATTCAATAAAGATATTCGAAAGGTACCTAAAGGCAAAACAATCGCTTTGTTGATTTATCGTAATGGCGATACTTTATATATACCAGTAAAAGTTACCGACTAAAATATTCTGTATGGATGAGTAAACTTTGCTGTAAAATAATCAGATTGAAAGGCGCGTGTCGCGCCTTTCTTCATTTTTAGCAAGCGGCAAAATCTATTTAAAACATGATGAACAAGATAAGAAACTTTTCGATTATTGCTCATATTGATCATGGAAAATCTACCCTTGCAGACCGCATCATTCAGCATTGCGGGGGCTTAACTGATCGTGAGATGGACTCCCAAGTCCTCGACTCTATGGATTTAGAGAGGGAGAGAGGAATTACCATTAAGGCGCAAACGGTAACCCTCAAATACCAAGCTCGAGATAAAGAAATTTACACGTTCAATCTGATTGATACCCCTGGCCATGTGGACTTTACTTACGAGGTCAGCCGCTCTTTGGCTGCTTGTGAAGGTGGTATTTTGGTTGTCGATGCATCTCAAGGCGTAGAGGCACAAACGGTAGCTAATTGTTATACGGCACTAGACCAAAATATCGAAGTTTTTCCTGTGCTCAATAAAATTGATTTAGCATCGGCAGAACCTGAACGTGTAAAGAAAGAAATTGAAGATGTTATTGGTATTGATGCAAGCGATGCTAT
>ERZ887830.1085-NODE-1085-length-15930-cov-5.359433_pt1 | contig 15930 bp, 17 predicted proteins | sample MGYA00521101_ERZ887830 | MGnify/ENA primary metagenome ERZ887830 (study PRJEB32303, sample SAMEA104408592) | aquatic metagenome | biome: Marine water; feature: Pelagic; material: water | place: Baltic Sea | collected 2014-06-05T16:38:00 | depth 1,762 m ... | reverse complement strand
ATGAAAAACGACGCGCTTTTCGTGAACACCGCGCGGGGGCCGATGTGCAATTACGACGACCTTTACGACGCGCTGGTCAAGGGCGAGATCGGCAGCGCGATGATGGAAACCTTTGGCGTCGAACCGGTGCCTGCCGACTGGCCGCTGCTGCAACTTCCGAATGTCACCCTTACCCCCCATATCGCCGGGGCCTCTGTGCGCACCGTCACCTTTGCGGCTGAACAAGCCGCCGAAGAAGTGCGCCGTTACATCGCGGGCGAGCCCCCGCGCAACCCATGTTGATCCCCCCAAATTGATCCCCAAGGTGACCCAATGAGCATCCGCCAAGACATTATCGACGCCTGCAAGAAACTAGAGGCCGACGGGCTAAACCGGGGCGCATCCGGAAATGTATCGGTGCGCGACCCAGAGAGTGGGGGCAACGACATGCTGATCACGCCCTCTGCCGTGGCCTATGATGTGATCCAGCCGGATCAGATCGCGCGCATGTCGCTGACCTCGGATGACTTCGACTGGGAGGGGCCGAAAAAGCCCTCGTCCGAATGGCGCTTTCACCGCGATATCCTGCGCGCGCGCCCCGATATCAATGCGGTGGTCCATACCCATGCGCCGTGGTGTACTGTGCTGGCGGTCGCCCACAAGCCGATCCCTGCGATCCACTATATGATAGCGGCCTTCGGGGGGGCGGATGTGTGGGTCTGCGATTATGCGCGCTATGGCACGGCAGAGCTGTCGGACAATATTCTAAAGGCGATGGTGGGGCGCAACGGCTGTCTGATGGCCAATCACGGTATGGTCGTGGGTGGGGCTGATCTGACCCGCGCCATGTGGCTGGCCGGAGAGTTAGAGGCGCTGGCCCATCAATATTACCACGCCCTGACCATTGGCGGCGGTGTTGTGCTGTCGGACGCGCAAATCACCGAGACCGCCAAAGGTTTTGAAAGCTATGGCGTGCAATCCAAGGATCCAACCTAATGCCAAGGACCCAATGTAATGAGTGAGACGGTCGATCTTTTCGTTATCGGTGGCGGTATCAACGGCGCAGGGATTGCGCGTGATGCGGCGGGGCGTGGCCTGTCGGTCGTGCTCTGCGAAAAGGACGATCTGGCGCAGGGCACCTCGTCGCGCTCTGGCAAGCTGGTGCATGGCGGCTTGCGTTACCTTGAGTATTACGAATTCCGGCTGGTGCGCGAGGCGCTAATCGAACGCGAGGTGCTGCTGAACGCGGCCAGCCATATCATCTGGCCGATGCGCTTTGTGCTGCCCCATTCGCCGCTGGATCGCCCGGCGTGGCTGGTCCGGCTGGGCCTGTTCCTTTACGATAACCTTGGAGGGCGCAAGAAACTGCCGGGAACGCGCACGCTCAACCTCAAGCGTGATCCCGAAGGTGCGCCGCTGAAGGATAAATATCTCAAGGGCTTCGAGTATTCCGACTGCTGGGTCGATGACAGCCGCCTCGTGGTTCTGAACGCCGTGGATGCCGCCGAAAAGGGCGCAGAGGTTCTGACCCGCTCTGCCTGCACATCTGCGCGGCGCGAGGGCGGTCTCTGGGCGATCTCGGTGCAAACGCCGGACGGTGCGCGCCACTACAAGGCCCGCGCGCTGGTCAATGCGGCGGGGCCTTGGGTCACCGATATCATTGGCCGCGTGACAGGCACCAACAGCCCGCGTCAGGTGCGGTTGGTGAAGGGATCGCATATCATCACGCCGAAATTCTGGGACGGACCGCAGGCGTATCTGGTGCAGAACCACGACAAGCGCGTGATCTTTATCAACCCCTATGAGGGCGACAAGGCGCTGATCGGCACGACGGATATCGCCTATGACGGCGCACCAGAGGCGGTCAAAGCCGATCAAAGCGAGATCGACTATCTGCTGGCCGCCGTGAACCGCTATTTCAAGCAGGAACTGCGCCCCGACGACGTTGTGCAAAGCTTTTCCGGCGTGCGGCCTTTATATGACGATGGGGCAGGAAACCCTTCTGCCGTGACGCGCGATTATGTGTTCGATCTGGAAACCAGCGGCGGCGCGCCCCTGCTGAACGTCTTTGGCGGCAAGATCACCACGTTCCGCAAACTGGCCGAACACGCCATGCAGAAACTCGCCGCCACCTTTCCCCGGATGGGCCGCGACTGGACCGCCCGCGCGACGCTGCCGGGGGGCGATATTCCAAAGGCAGATTACGTGGCCTTCCTGTCGGATATTCAGCGCGAATACCCATGGCTGCCGCGCGATCTGGCGGCCCACTGGGGCAGGCTGTACGGGACACGGATGCGTGGGATCATCGGTGCGGCGACCTCGCTTGACGGGCTGGGCCAGCGCTTTGGTCTGCGCCTTTATGAGGCCGAAGTGCGCTATCTCTGCGCGCAGGAATGGGCCCAAACCGCCGAAGACATCCTGTTTCGGCGCACCAAGGAAAACCTGCATATGAGTGCGGCAGAGATTGCCGAATTTACCGCATGGTTCAACGGCACAGTGGAAAAATCAGCATGACACGCCCCCCCGATCTGCCCGCGCTTGCCGCGCTGTCCGCCCACATCGGGGCCGATCCGATGCTGATACAGGCGGCGGGGGGCAATACCTCTGTCAAAGAGGGCGATGTGATGTGGATCAAGGCCTCTGGCACCCTGCTGGCCGAGGCTTTGGACAAGGATATTTTCGTGCCCTGCGATCTGCCCGCCATGCGCGCCAGCCTTGAGCGCGGCGAGGCGCGGGCCGATCAGCCACAGGAATTTGCGCTGATCCCCGGCGGCTTGCGCCCTTCGATCGAAACCTCGCTGCATGCGGTTTTCCCGCAGCGCGTCGTGCTGCACGCCCATTGCATCTACACGCTGGCCCACGCGGTGCAGGCCGACCCGAAACAGGCCATCGCCGCCAAGCTGGATGGGTTCAACTGGGGCATTGTTCCTTACGTCAAACCGGGGGCTAATCTGGCCGGGCATGTGCGCGCCATCGTGGCGACGGGCGCGGATGTGGTGGTACTTGGCAATCACGGGATCATTGTGGCCGCCGAAAGTGTCGCAGAGGGCGACGACCTGCTGGCCCGTGTGCATGACGCGCTGCGCCTTGACCCTGTTCCGGTGCAGGCGGCGGATCTGGGCGATCTGCCGGATGGCTGGGTCGCTGGCCCGCCAAGCCTGAGCCATATCGCGCGTGATCCCGCACGCCTTGCCATGGCCACGGGCGGCAGCCTGTACCCCGATCACGTGATCTTTTGCGGCGTCGGCGCGCTGGCAGCCGATGCACCGCCACAGGGTGACACGCCGCCCTTTGTGTTGATCCCCGGCAAAGGCGCCCTGTTGCGCGCGGATGCCTCGGCGGGCGCGCAGGCCTTGGCGCGCTGTCTGGGTGATGTGCTGATGCGGGTGCCGGAGGGCGCAGAGTTGCGCTATCTGACACTGGAAGAGAACGGAGCGTTGCTGAACTGGGACGCAGAGAAATATCGGCAGGCCCTGAATGCCTGAGCTGTTCCTCGGCATTGACCTTGGCACCTCTGGCGCGCGCGCGCTGGTGATCGACACTAATGGCGCGGTTGTCAGTGGGGGCAAATCAGCCATGGCAGATCACGGGCCCAACATGCGCAGTCCTGCGATCTGGTGGGCCGCTGTGCAGACCGCTCTGCGTGCGGCTTTGGTGCCCATTGATGCAAGCGATATCAGGGCCTTGGCAGTGGATGGAACCTCTGGCACCATGCTGGCGATTGACGCGCAGGGGCAACCGCTGGCGGATGGGCTGATGTATAACGACGCCTGCCATGACGCGGACCTGCTGGCGCGCATCACCGCCGCTTCGCCGGAAACCACCGCTGCGCGCGGGGCGTCCAGCGCCTTGGCGCGTGCGGTGCAACTGGCCGCCCTTGGACCTGCGCGTGTGATCCATCAGGCCGACTGGATTGCGGGGCAGTTCAGCAGGATCTGGGTCAGTGACGAGAATAACGCGCTGAAAACCGGCTATGATCCGGTGGCGCGTGAATGGCCCGCTTGGGTGGGCGAGATCATTGACACGGACCTGCTGCCACGGGTTGTCGCTCCGGGCGCAGCCGTGGGGCAGGTGGGGGCGAACGGTTTTGGCCTCTCGCCCGACTGCGCCGTGGTGGCGGGTACGACTGACGGCTGCGCGTCCTTTCTGGCGACAGGCGCGTCAGAGGCGGGTGACGGCGTGACAGCCTTGGGCACGACCTTGACGATAAAGCTGCTGTCGGACGCACCGATCTTTGCGCCCGCCTATGGCATCTACAGCCATAAGGTGCTGGGTCTCTGGCTGGCGGGGGGCGCGTCCAACACGGGCGGAAATGTCCTGCTGTCTGAATTTCCGGGCGTGGATCTTGAGGCGCTCAGCGCCCGGATCGACCCAGAGAGTGACACAGGCCTGTCCTACTATCCGCTGTCCAAACCGAGCGAGCGGTTTCCGATCAACGACCCCGATCTGGCGCCCGTTTTGACACCGCGCCCCGCGTCGGACAGTGATCACCTCAAGGCCATCTTTGAGGGGATCGCGGGGATAGAGGCGCTGGCCTATTCCCGTCTGGCAGAGCTTGGTGCGCCTGCCTTGCGCTCTGTCAGGACGGTGGGCGGCGGTGCGGCCAACGCCACATGGACCCGCATTCGCGAACGCCGTCTGAAGGTGGTGATGCAAGCACCGCTGTCGGGCGAGGCGGCCTATGGCGCGGCGCTGCTGGCGAAAGCGGGCGCATGAGGACGACGCCCATGACCACCACTCTGGCCGCCCTTGCGCCGCAGTTTGATGCCTTTCTGATTGACCAGTTCGGCGTCTTGCTCAACGGTTCGGGCTGCTACCCTGAGGGCCCTGCGGCTCTATCTCAGCTTGCCAGCACGGGCAAGGACATCCTGCTGCTGTCCAATTCCGGCAAACGCGCCGCCCCGAACGAGGCGCGCCTGTCCCGGCTGGGCTTTGCGCGCGAAAACTATTTTGGCGTTTTGTCGTCTGGTGAGGCAGCTTACAGCGAAATCGCGGCGCGCATCGGCGTGGATATTGCCGAAGGGGCCGCCGTCTGGGTGCATTCGCGAGACGATGACCTGTCGTCGATAGAGGGGCTGGCCCTGACGCAGGTGGAACAGGCCGGGCACGCCGAACTGTTGATCATTGCGGGCAGTCGGGGTGATGAAATTACGCTGGAACATTACCGCGAATGGCTGATCCCGGCGGCAGAGCGCGGCGTGCCCGCCTATTGCACGAACCCCGATATGATGATGCTGACCGCGATGGGGCAAAGTTTTGGCGCGGGCACGATTGCGCAGCTATATGAACAGCTTGGCGGTCATGTGGATTGGGTGGGCAAGCCCTTTCCCCTGATCTACCGCGTCGCCCACGACAGGCTGGGCGGGATCGATCCGGCCCGTGTGCTGTGCATCGGGGACAGCCCGGCCCATGACATTGCGGGCGGGCAGGCGGCGGGGTTTGCGACCGCACTGGTGCGTACAGGCCTGCATGTAGAGCTGTCAGAGGCAGAACTGCTGGACCACTGCCGCGCCAGTGCCATGCCCGATTATATCCTCCCCGATTTCAGTTTTGCGAGGCCCTGATGCCGCTGACCCTGTCGCTGAACACGAATCCTTTGGTCAACCGCTTCGCCGATCCGGATGACCTGATCGACACGGTCGCGCGCGATCTGCGCATTCGCGATCTGCAATTGACCCATGAGTTTATCAACCCAAGCTGGCCCGCCCCCGTGATCCGCCGCCTGACCCGGCAGATGCAGCGTGCCTTGCAGCGGACAGGCGTGCGCGTCACAAGCGGGATGACCGGGCCTTATGGGCGGCTGAACCACTTTGGCCATCCGGATGCAGATGTGCGGCGCTATTATGTGGATTGGTTCAAGACATTTGCCGATATTACCGCCGATCTGGGTGGCACGTCGCTGGGGACTCAGTTTGCGATTTTCACCTACCGGGATTTTGACGATCCGCAGCGGCGAGAGGATCTGATCCGCGTTGCGATTGACTGTTGGGCCGAGGTGGCAGAGCACGCCAAGGCCGCCGGGCTGGGCTATGTCTTTTGGGAACCGATGAGCGTGGGCCGCGAGTTTGGCGAGACCATTGAGGGTGCGCTGGCCCTGCAAGACCGCCTGAGTGCGGCAGACATGGCGGTGCCGATGTGGATGATGGCCGACATTGACCACGGCGATGTGACCAGCGCCAATGCCGATGACTTTGACCCCTACGCATGGGCGCGCGCGGTGCCGCGCGTCAGCCCGATCATCCATATAAAGCAAAGTCTTATGGACAAGGGGGGGCATCGCCCCTTTACCGCAGACTTCAACGCGCGCGGCCGCATTCACCCCGCGCCACTGCTCGCCGCCTTTGCGCAGGGCGGCGCGCAGGACAATGAGATCTGTCTGGAACTGTCGTTCAAGGAGCGCGAGCCAAATGACCGCGAGGTGATCGCGCAGATTGCTGAAAGCGTGGCGTTTTGGGCCCCGCACATTGACACCGGAGTCCAGGATCTAAAGATCTAGGGCGTTGGCAACGTCAGGCTGACCTCGAACCCCGTTTCTGACCCCTCGCGCGGAGAGCGCAGGATCAACGGGCTGGCGATCCTCTCTGCGATAGCGGCGACGATGGCAAGGCCCAGCCCGCTGCCTTCGGCCTCGCTTGCGCCGCGTTGAAACCTTGCGGTCAGTTGGGCGAGCGTTTCGGCGGGCAGAACAGGGCCGGCATTTGCGACGCGGAACCGACCGTCCTGATCAAGGGAAACCTCGACCGGAGCGCTGTCATCGCCGTGGCGCAGGGCGTTGTCGATCAGGTTGCGACACAGGATACCAAAGGCGTCCGGGTCAAGGTCGGACATCACCGCATGATCGGGCAGGCTTAGGGTGATCCGCCCTGCGGGGCTGAGGTGTCTCATGTCGTCGATCACAAGCCGCGCCACCTGCCGCAGGTCATGGGCCTGATCCAGCCGCAACCGACCGCCTTCGGCGCGGGCCAGTTGCATCAGCCGTTCCGACAGGCGGGTGAGGCGTTTCAGCGTCGCCTCTATCTCGCCCGCACGGGCCTTGGCGGCGGGGTCTGCGGTTTCGGATTGCAGGCGTTGGGCTTGTGCGATGGCCCCGGCCAGCGGCGTGCGCACCTCATGCGCGGCATTGGCGGCAAAGCTGCGTTCGGCGTCAAAGGCGTCTTGCAAACGCGACAACAGCCCGTTCAGCGTGGCGGCGATCGGGGCGATTTCTGACGGAATCCCCTCTGCGGGAACCGCTGACAGATCGCGCGCGGTGCGGGTTTCCAGACGCGCGCGAAAGCGGCGCAGCGAGGCAAGGCTGGCACGCACGGCCAGCACGATGATCAGCAGGGCGACCGGGATCACCACCAGCAGCGGCAGGCCAAGCCCCATCTGGATCTCGCGCGCCACCTCGGCGCGGTGGTCCAGAGGTTCGGCCATCGTGATGCGAATACTGCCGCTCAGGGCGTCTTCGTTGTACAGGCGATGGGTCGCGGTCTGGCCAAACCCCGGCCCGTCATAATCTGGAAACACGCCCGGGTCGGCCCCATGGCTTTGCAGCAGGATTCGCCATTGGGCATCACGCACGATATAGGTGAAAAACTCTTCATGTGCGCGCACCGCTGCAAGGCGTTGGGGGGAGAGTTGATCCTCGCGCTCTATAATATCGACAACAGCGAGGGGCAAAAGCCGTTGCGCGGTTTCTTGCAGGGCGGAGTCAAAGACTTCCTCGACTTCGCCGCGCAGGGTCACCGCCGTCACCGAGGCTGCCGTGATCCACAACAGTGTCAGCAGCACACCCAACGACACCGCCAGTCGCGCCTCAAGGCTGCGTGGCAATTTCAATGCCCTCATGCCGCGCCCCTCATCCCGCACCCAGCCGATAGCCCATGCCACGCTCTGTCTCGATCACCTTTGCGCCCAGTTTCTTGCGCAGGCGGCTGATGTGGACCTCTATCGTGTTGCTCTCGATCTCGCTGTCAAAGGCGTACAGCTTTTCCTCAAGCTGCGACTTGGACAGCAACTGACTGGGGCGCGACAGAAAGGCCTCGAACAAGGCCCATTCGCGTGCCGTCAGCGCCACATTGGCCCCACCGGTCTGGATGCTGCGCGCAGCAAGGTCGATGTCCAGCGCGCCGTGGCGGATAATCGGGTTGGGGTTGCCGGAATAGCGCCGCGCCACCGATCCGATGCGCGCGGAAAGCTCTGCCAGATCAAAGGGTTTGACCAGATAATCATCAGCCCCCGCGTTCAGCCCCTCGATGCGGTCGGTGATCTGGTCAAGTGCTGTCAGGATGATCACAGGCGACACATCGCCCCGCGCGCGCAGAGATTTGAGAAAACCGATGCCGCGCCCGTCGGGCAGCATCAGGTCCAGCAGGATCAGGTCATACCCGGCGACCCGCATCGCCCGCCTCGTCCAGACGCGTCACCCAGTCGACAGAATGGCTGTCCGAAGCGATTTGATCGCGCACCGCCGCGCCCAGCACAGTGTCATCCTCGATCAACAGAATGCGCATGATATGTCCTGTTCTCTTGTCATTTCGAGGCCTGTTAGCGCGTGTCTCTGACGTCAGGCTGACGCGCTGTCGCGCCACGCTTCAGGTTCCCGTCAGGTTGGGCGGGTGTGCCTTGTCTCTAGCATGGTGAGGCAATAGGGAAAACGCCTGCGATGCTGTTGGGGCATTGCCGGGTTCTGGTGACAAAAGGCGGGCTCAAAAAGCCAGGCCTTTGCAGGCAATCGGACAGAGGGTGCGGTACGGCGGCAAGATGATCGCAATCAAGCGAAACGCAAAGCCCGAAAACGCCAGCCATAGCCCTGTCGGCTGACCCACGCGCCGGGTCTAGTCTGTTGCGCGATGCGGACAAAACGGCGGCTCGCCGTTTTGCGTTTGGTTTGCGACTGTTGCGGTCTGATAGTCCTTGCTGACCGCGCAGACGTGCAGATACTCTGCCCCAACCAGAGGAGTATATTTCATGCGTATGGCCTTTACCCTGGACGATCTGCCCGTTTTTCCGCATCTCGCGCTGCCGGACGGTCACACGCCGCAATCTGTCGCCGCCGAAATAATCGACGCCTTTAAGCGGAACAGAGTGACAGGTGTGTTTGCCTTTGCCAATTCGTGGCCGCTTGACGTTGATCCGGACTATGCGCGCATTCTGGACGACTGGGTCGCGGCGGGCCACCATATCGGTAATCACACCCATACACATCCTTCGCTGAATCTGACATCTGCCGACGACTTTAGTCACGACATATCCGTGGCCGATGACTTGCTTGCGCCTTGGATCAGCAAAGCCCCGTTGCGCGCCTTTCGACATCCCCTTGAACTATGGGGCAATACGGAAGAAAAGCGCGTCTCTGTGAACGCGCATCTTGACCATCTGGGCTATCAAAGCGCAGGCGTGACCAGTTGGTTCTTTGAGTGGGAATGGGACCGCGCGTGGCGGCATTTGACGCAAACCGGACGGGTCGAAGAGGCCGAGCGTCTGAAGGCAGAGTTCGTTGACTATGCAGCGGCGCAGGTGGCGTATGATGCACAGACGTGCCGCAACGTCTTTGGGCACGAGGTGATTGGCATCGGTCTTATTCATCCGGTTGCCTTTTTCACCGAGGTTGCGGATGCGTTCTTTGCCCGGCTTTTCGCCGAAAGTGTCGCGTTTGTGCCGCTGTCCGAGGCCTTGGATGATCCGGCTTACCTGCGGTCCGGAACATTCGTCAGCGATGCGTTTCAAGTCTACCAGATCAAGATCGCCGCTGCGGATGGCCGCGCTCTGGACACGGTTCCGCCGACGCATGAGGCACTTATCCAAAGAGTGTTTGATCTGGGGACACCGCTGCGCCCGTCCCGTCACGGGATGCTGGTTCAAAACAGGCGGGCCAGAAATATTTGATCGCCAAATTCCGGGGTGTCTGGAAGGGCGCAAAAGAGACCATGATCCCTTTTGCGCCCCCCGCATCGCTTAGCTGAACAGCACGCCGCCGTTGATGTCCACATTCGCGCCGGTGATAAAGGCGCTGTCATTGCAGGCGAGGAACAGGACCAGATTGGCCACATCCTCTGGCAGGCCCTGACGGCGGACGGGGGCGTTGGCCTCGTAGCCGCGCCGCGCCGCGTCGGCGGTGTGGATGTTGTGGAAATCCGTGTCGATCATACCGGGGCAAAGCGCGTTGACGCGGATGTCTGGCCCCAGTTCCTTGGCCAGCCCGCGTGTCATCGTCATCACCGCGCCTTTGGACGCCGCGTAGGCAACGGACCCCGGCCCACCACCATCCCGCCCGGCTTGCGAGGCAAGGTTCACAATGGCGCCCGTCGTCATATGGGGCAGGCAGGCCTTGACCATCAGGAAGGTGCTGGTCAGGTTCAGGTCCATCACCGCGTTCCAATGCTCCAGCGACATTTCAGAGATCTTCTTGCGCGCAATCAGCCCGCCAGAGTTGTTGACCAGCACGTCAACGCTCCCAAATTCGGCCACGGTCTTGTTGACCAGCGCATCGACACCGTCCTGTGTTTGCAGATCGCCTTGCAGGGCAAAGGCCCGTCCGCCGGCTGCGGTGATTTCGGCCACGGCGCTATCGGCGCCTTCGCTGCTGGCGAAATAGTTGATCGCCACGTTGGCCCCGGCCGCCGCCAGTGACATCGCACAGGCCCGCCCGATATCGCGCCCGCCACCGGTGACAATCGCAGTCTTTCCCTCAAGTTTCATAGGTCGTCCTTTCTTGGGTTGGATCAGACATCTCCCGCGCAAGGCGCACCCCTTTGGAGAACGGCGGTCAGTGTCTTTTCATCAGAGTTTTTTTCGTTCGGCCCGGGTATACGTGACTGCAAACTGGAATACTAGTATTGATGTGCGGGTCGTTTTCGTGTCTTGTTCTGCTCAAGCGGTGCCGCGCCGTGCAATGTCGTTATGGGCCGGAACAAAGCAGAGGCTTTGCGCTATTTCTGCGCATATTTCGAAAAATTGGGCGTCCGCGACTGTGCAACATAAGAAAAACTGGCATTTTCCAACCCTGTTGGATAACAAGCCGAGAGTTGAAAAGAGGTCAAGACATTGCCGAACCCAAGCCAAATGCGAGAGCGCCGGACAAGTGTGGATATGGTCTTTGATCACCTTTATGCTGAAATTGCGTCGCTGTCCCTGCTGCCCGGAGCCAAGATTTCAGAGGCAGAGATCGCCGCGCAATTCGGACTGTCCCGCCAGCCTGTGCGCGACGCGTTCAGTCGGCTTGAGAACCTCGATCTGCTGCTGATCCGCCCGCAGCGGGCGACAGAGGTCAAACGGTTTTCGACGCGCGAGATTGCCAAGTCCAGATTTGTCCGCGCGGCAGTAGAGGCCGAGATCCTCAGGCGCGCGGCGACGGTGTGTGACGACACTGGCCGGGCAAATCTTGAGGCCAATCTGGCGCAACAGGCCGCTGCGGTCGAGGCCAATCGCTATGACAAATTCGGGGCGCTGGATTACGCGTTTCACCAGATCCTCTGTACGATCGCAAAGGTCGATTTTGCCTTTGAGGTGATCCAGCGCGAAAAGGCGAATGTGGACCGGTTGTGTATGTTGAGCCTGTCCAAGGAAAACCGGATGGCCCAACTGCTGGACGATCACCGCTCGATTGTTGAGGCGGTGACGCAGCATCAGCCCGACGTGGCGGTGGCGACGGGGATGCTGCATCTTTCCCGGCTGGACACAACAATCGCCGCGATTTCAAGCGCCAATCCCGACTACTTTGATCCCTAGGTCAGACTGAGGCAGGCGGGGTCTTAGCCCCGCTTTTTTGAGCAGGGGACGGGGGTTTTTACACCGCATAAATCGGGCTTGGCGCCCGATTTTTTTATTGCCTAAAAAAAGGGAGTCGCGGCCTTTTTGGCGTGACGACTGCCCCTCTCACAGGCCCGACCCAGTCCCGGTCAAGCCTTAGTCTAGCCCTGTCAAGTCCTGTTTCAGCGCGCAACAGGTCGCAAGCAGGCCCATGGTTTGGGGCTGTCAGGCTTTGGTCATGTCCTTGTAAATCATTGAGTAGAATATATAAAAAATTCTTTTCCCAAGGCAAATCTCACCTGTGGTCCGGGGCAAAGCGCCTTGGCGATAATTCAATTTTATGTCATCATAAGTTGACACTTGATAATGTACTAAAAAATAGACACACTGAAATTACGGTTGTGTCGACGCGGTGATGCAACCGGACGAAGGCATGCATTGGCCGTCTATTCTGGGCGCGTTCAAGGGCATTCCCAAAGGATCAATTTGGATGAACCGTATATGTCTGACGATCCTGATAAAGTCTGGCCAACCGGCCTGACGCTGCGTGAGGCAGAGGAAGTGCACAGCTATCTCATCGATGGCACCCGAGTTTTCGGCGCAATTGCTCTGCTTGCACATATTCTCGTTGCGTTCTCGACGCCTTGGCTCGGGTAAGGGGTAGACACCAATGAACAATGCAAAAATGTGGTTGGTCGTTTCGCCAAGCGTTGGCGTCCCTGTCTTTCTTGGTGCTGTGGCAATTGGATCGTTTGCGGTTCACGTCGCTGTCCTGAGCAAGGTGTCGTGGTACAACGACTATCTGACCGGCAAAGAGTTGGGATCCACGGACAGCGCGTCGGCTGATATGCTGCGCGGTGCGGACCTTGATGTGGCCAAAGCCGCCTATGTCAGCCCATCGCTGGACGGCGGCCAAGAGATCACCGTCATTCTTCCGGACGGCACGACAGCGCGGGCGGTTCTGAAGCCGAATGATGTTCTGGCTTCGGCCGATGTGCCATCATCGGCCTTGATTGCAAAATAATCCGCGGGCCCGTCGAATATCAGAGCGACGGGCCCCGGTTTTGGCAGGTGCCGCGACCCCCAATTTGCGGGACGTGGCGGGCATTGCCGCAAAACATTTGATAAAACGGGCGTAGACGATGTTCGATTACCGTAAAAAGGCGTTGCAAAAACTGTCGTCCGTCGGGACGAAGTATCTTCCTTTTGCGGATATTTCGACCAAGGAGGTCCCGCTGTCGCGGCTGCTGCGCCTGTCGTTGTTTCAGGTCAGTGTCGGAATGGCGTTGGTGCTGTTGGTGGGCACGTTGAACCGGGTGATGATCGTAGAGCTTTCGGTTCCGGCCAGTATCGTGGCGATCATGCTGGCGCTGCCGCTGGTCTTTGCCCCGTTTCGCACCCTGATCGGCTATAAATCAGACACCCATGTCTCGGCGCTTGGCCTGCGGCGCATTCCCTATATCTGGAAGGGGACGCTGTATCAGTTCGGCGGATTCGCCGTGATGCCTTTTGCGCTGTTGGTGCTGTCGGGCTTTGGCGAATCTTATGACACGCCGTTGTGGATCGGCCATTCGGCGGCTGCGCTGGCGTTCTTGCTGGTCGGGGCAGGGGTTCACATCGTGCAGACGGTGGGGCTGGCGCTGGCCACGGATCTGGTGGTCGAAGAGGATCAGCCCAAAGTGGTGGGCCTGATGTATGTCATGCTGTTGCTGGGCATGGTGGTTGCGGCGCTGGTCTATGGTGCGCTGTTGGAAACCTATACGCCCGGTCGCCTTGTGCAGGTCATACAGGGGACGGCGGTGGTGACGGCAGGGCTGAACCTGCTGGCCGTCTGGAAACAAGAGGCGCGGGACCGGGGCCGGGCGCAACAGATGCGGGTGGCGACCCATGCTCCGTTCAAACAGGCCTTGGCCCGCCTGATGGCGCAGCCCGGCGCGCTACGCCTGATGATCGTGATTGGCCTTGGCACCTTTGGCTATGGGATGGCAGATGTGCTGCTGGAACCCTACGGCGGGCAGGCATTGAACCTGAGCGTGGCGCAAACGACCAAACTGACCGCCCTGCTGGCGCTGGGGACGTTGATCGGCTTTGGCATCGCCTCGCGGGTGCTGGGAACGGGGGGATCACCCGTTAAACTTGGCCGCATCGGGGCCTTTGTGGGCATTCCCGGCTTTGGCCTGATCATCCTCGCCTCGATGGGCGGCGGGATTGCCGCCTTTCTGATCGGCACCTTTGCCACGGGTCTGGGGGCGGGGCTGTTCGGCCATTCCACGCTGACCGCAACCATGCGCGCCGCCCCGCGGGACCAGATCGGTCTGGCGCTTGGGACATGGGGCGCGGTGCAGGCCACATGCGCCGGGATCGGCATCGCACTGGCCGGAGTCGTGCGCGATCTGATCGTCGGTTTTTCCGATCAAACTGGAACGCTGGCCTCGACCCCGTATAATGTGGTATTCGTAATCGAGATTTTATTTCTTCTGCTGGCAATGATCCTGGCATTCCAACTCGACCCGACCGCTCGGCGTGGCGCACAGAAAAATCCGCGCGCGCTGATGTCCAAAGACTCTGAACAAACCCCGGTGGAGGTATCATGACGACACTTATTACTCGGCTTTATGCCAGCGAAAAGGCTGCCGATACGATGGCAGACAAACTCTACTGGAAGGGCTTTCCAAGGCGCTCGCTTCAGGTTGTGACAGGCTCGGACAAGGCCGCTGTGCAAGAGCGGCTGATGCGCGCTCATGTGCCGGCAGACTCTGCTGCGATCTATGCCGAGCACGTGGCCGGGGGCACCGCCCTGTTGCTGATTGGGGCAACGTACAAGCCGCTGGGCGCCGCGCGCATTGCCCGTGACATGACCGCCAAAAGCGACGTCATGGATGTGGCAGGCGTTGTCGACGAGACCAGAGTGCCCGACCAGCCGGATCACGCGCCAAGCGTTCTGAAAGATCACCCGCGCTTTTTGTCGATGGGAATTTCCGCCAAGCGCAATCTGATTTCAGATCAGCTGGGCCTGCGTACCCTGTCACCGCGCCGCGAGCGCAGGTCTGCGATCCGTGGAGGGCGTTTTATGTCCCGCGCCTTTTGGCCGATGAAACTGGTCAGCCAGAACAGAAACGCGCATTCTGCGATCAGCGGCGGCAAATTCATGTCCAAGGCTTTTTGGCCCATGCCCCTGTTGTCCTCGACCCCGCGTCGCAATTCGGTCATGCCGGGGGGCGGAACGCCGTTCTCTCGGGCGCTTGGGCTGTCGACCCTTTCGTCCCGCTCTTGAGGTTTTGAGGTCCTGAGCTCCCTAAATCTTGGGCCTTAAATCTTGGGCCTGAGGTCTTACGCCTGACCGTCTCTGCGATCACGCAGCGGTCTTAACCACAGATGAATGCCGGGGCAGCGCCCTCGGCATTTTCTATTGTACATCAGTGATCAAACTCTCGGCACCGGCTCGCGATACGGCTGACAAGCTGTTGTCACCTCAAACAGACGCGGCCTAAAGGTCGCCCAGATGCGAGGTCAGATAGTCGCCCGTCAGGCGATAATGGCTTAGCAGCCGGGCAGAGGCGGTATCGGCGTCCCGGTGGACTGCGGCGTCAAGGATCTCTTCGTGCTCTGTAGAAATGTCGCGGCGACGATAGGTGGGGCCACTGGCCGCCAGATAGCGATAGCGGATGTTCAGGTCGTAAAGCTGACTGCAATACCGTTCCAGCATGGGCGAGTCTGCATTGTCCAGCAGGGTCATGTGAAAGGACTTATGCGCCTCCTCGAAGGTGGCCATATCCTGCCCGGCGGCGCGTTTCATGCGGTGATGAGACAGCACCAGACGCTCTTCCCAGTCTGGCGTCGCACGGGCGATGGACTGGCGCAGGGCGAGATCCTCTAACAAGCAGCGCAACCTCAAAATTTCGTCGAAATTTTGCAGGCTGGCAGGGGCGGCGCGAAATCCGCGCTGGTCAATGCGTTCCACCAGCATATCCGAGGTCAGCAGGCTCAGTGCCTCGCGCACCGGAGAGGCCCCCGTGGCCAGCAGACTGCGCAATTCCTCTATCTTCAGCTTTTTGCCAGCAGGCAGTTCCCCGGTCAGGATCATCCGGCGCAGCGCCAGATAGGCCGCATGGGTGGCAGAGGTTTCCTTGCCTGCGCTGTCGTCGTGCATATTCATCCGGCGATATCCCTCATGCCCCTATACCCCCTCATGCCCCTATACCAAAGAGACGTTCTTTG